>Ga0209025_1000107_pt1 | contig 222387 bp, 216 predicted proteins | sample AraplaMF_Col_mLB_FD_184256 | JGI IMG/M metagenome (GOLD analysis project Ga0209025, IMG submission 184256) | Arabidopsis root microbial communities from the University of North Carolina, USA - plate scrape MF_Col_mLB (SPAdes) (version 2) | ecosystem: Host-associated > Plants > Roots >...
ATATATCAATTACTATAATAACAAACGAATTAAGGCAAAACTAAAAGGCATGAGCCCGGTACAATACCGAGTTCATGCCCACCAGGCTGCCTAAATATTTTATGTCTAACTTTACGGGGTCACTTCAAAAATCCCTGCGTTTTTATATTGTATCGTTAAATTACTTGCTATATTAATTGTTAATTACGTATTCTTTTTTACAACCGAAATACTTAGAAAAGTTCAATACTATATTTGTTAAGGTTCGAAACCTTTCTGACTAATATAAATCTGACTATCTGAAAAATATTGTTTAAATCGCTCGTAAACTATTTTATATGCGGTAGTACTATACCATTCTTCTAAACCTAATTCATCATATTTTGTTGCGATGCCAAGTCGTGTTGTCCTTTTCCCACCACTCCCATCACCCATAAAATAATCATCAATACAAATTCTATTTACAATAGTAGATAATTTTGTTGGGAAATCTTCACTACTAGGTAAAAGTGGAGCAATAGTCGCCTAGGTAGGTATTCCTGCCTCCGCTAAAACTTCTAAAGTTTTTAATCTTGCTTGAATAGGAGGAGCCTCTGGCGTGAAATATTTCCGAATATTTTCTTTATCTGTTTCAATAGTCATACTTACCCGAACTTTGTCATTAAATTGAGAAAGTAAGTCGATATCTCTTTTAACAAGTGGGCTACGTGTTTGTATAAATAAAAAATCCGGTGGATCTTCCAACATTAATTCTAATAAACTTCTAGTTACTCTTTCTTTTGATTCAATTGGTTGATATGGATCAGTACTTGAGGACATAAAGATCGTTACTTTCCCCTTCTTTTTTGCTTTTTGAAGTTCATTTCGCAAAAGTTCCGCTGCGTTCTTTTTAATATCAACCCATTCACCCCAATCACCACTTTTAAATAATGAAACTGGCATTTGACGAACATAACAATATGAGCATGCAAATGTGCATCCAGTGTATGGATTTAAAGAATGAGTGTAGCCAGATAGAAAACCCGTTGCTTTATTAAGTATTGTTTTAGGATTCTTGTAATTTATTTCACCCTTCATCAAATGTCCTCCAAAAATTGTAATGCTTATCAAAAAGTAAGAAGTAGATTAGAATTTTTTATATCATTGACTCCATTTTCAAGAGATTAATTTTCATTTCTAAGCCACCACGATAACCAGTTAAAGAACCATTTTTACCTATAACTCGGTGACATGGAATTGCAATTAAAATTGGATTTGCGCCTATAGCTGTTCCAACCGCACGGACAGATTTTGGTCTATTTATAAAATGTGCAATATCTGAATATGACTTTGTTTCACCATATGGAATGTTGCATAATGCATTCCATACATCTAGTTGAAAAGATGTACCTTTAAAGTCTAGTGATTGTGTAAAATTTTTTCTCTGACCATTTAAGAACTCGATTAACTCTTTATTGTATGATTGTAATTTAATAGGGTCTTCAATAAGTTCATTACTTGGAAAATGTTTGTTTACCCATTTTACTAATTCAGCAAATGACTCATTTTGAGATCCTACAAAACATAGTCCTTTGTTTGTAGCAGCTATATAAATATTCCATTCATTATGATTTAGAAGTGTCCAATTAACTACTTCATTATTGTTAAGAACCAATTTGTTCACCTCTTGTTAAATTTTAACTTTATAAATTATTATAACCTTGATCGCAACAAATGACTTGTTGATAAAATGAAAGAGCAAGATTTAGATATTAATATAGTAAAAATAAAACCCACTAGATTTTAATCTAGTGGGTTTTATTTTTACTGTTTTGCAATTAATTCAGCTACTAATTTTTCAGCAGCGTTTTTATATAAATTACTAATATTAACAAATGATGAAATTAATAATAATTTCTCTAAATATTCGAAATCATCATGTACAAATTGTTCTAATTGTGTGTTTACATCTTCTACTCTTGATCTAACATCCTTCTTAAATTCTTCTTTAGTAGAATTGTTCAATGCTAAGAAACTGTTATAAATATCATCTAATTCAAAATCTTCTTCATCATGTATTTTAAGATTTAATTTATTTAATGTGTCCTTAATGTCATTTATTGAAAGTGCACCTTTTAAATGGTAAATGAGACTAATTAAAATGATATGTTTCTTTGAATACTTTTTATTTTTAATAGGGAAAAGCAGCTTTGCCTTTGCATAATTATTTATCATTGTTTTTGTTAGGATTTTCTCATTCGAATCCCGTTTAGCAAATTTATTATCAAATAATTGAATAACTTGATCCATATACAGATCGATTTCAGGTATATCCTCTAATGTGATTTTATTCTCTAAGTCTAGCTTCTCAAGTAAGTCTTTTATATTTATCATTTCTAACCTCAATTAACTTAATATTGTGTTTTATTATAACATTTTTAAAATGTTTATTCAAACGCTTGACTATATAATATTGTTAATGATAACTTTATATGTAGTTATCAAAACTACATAACATAGTCGGAGGAGATTTCAATGGAAAATTATATGCGTGAACCAATTAATACGTTAACACATCTTGTCGGTGCAGTTTTATCCCTTATTGGCTTAATTGCAATGGTCATTAAAACGGTCTATTTAGATTCTTCTATTCTAGATATAACGTCGGTAATTGTATTTGGAATTAGTATGATTCTTCTCTATTTGGCTTCTACGACTTATCATATGGTGTTAGCAAAAGATAAAGTAATTTCATTTTTGAGACGATTAGATCATTCAATGATATTTGTCTTAATTGCAGGTACATATACTCCTTTTTGTTTAATTAGCCTAAATGGAAAAACAGGTTGGATTATTTTTTCAATTGTCACTTTTATTGCTCTATGTGGCATCATGTTTAAAATGATCTGGTTCAATTGTCCGAGATGGCTTTCAACATCTCTTTATATCGCTTTAGGCTGGGTTATTGTCATCGCATCCGCACCACTCTCAAAGGAAATTGGCTTAACAGGTTTATCTACTTTAATTGTTGGTGGATTATTTTATACAATTGGTGGCGTAATCTATGGTTTAAAGCCTAAATTTCTTTCATTTAAAAATTGGGGCTTTCATGAGATCTTCCATGTATTTATTATGTTGGGAACCCTTTCGCATTTCTTATGCGTTTATCTTTTTGTCCTTTAAAATATTTAAATAAAAGTCTAAGATAAAAATATAAAGCCAAATAAAAATATGCCTCATCGTGTTTGAGTTATTTTGTACTCAAACATGACGAGGCTTTTTTGTTTTTATTCAATTATTCCCGTTCCAACTACTTCTACTTTTACAACTGGATTGATTTTTATCTTTGGATAAGTTTTCATCCAATCTATTTGTTTCCATACCTTCGGATGAAATGCTATTAAGTCTCTTCCAATTCCAAAAAAATCACAATTTGCTTCTTGTAAAGTTTGAATAATTTTTCGTGCTTTTGCTGTTAATTGTTTTGAGATTTCTTCATTCAATCTATTTATTACTTTCTTTTTAGAAAGTTCATCTTTTGGATACTCTAATGTTTCTACTTTTAAATTTAATTTAATATCGAGTGTTATATCATTATTTTTGGAAATTTTAAGTTCTTTTTTAATCTTACTTTTTTTAACATCAATTGAAACAAATTTATTTCTCATATCTTTTTCTTTTGGATTAACATTTAATGTGAATTTTGCGAATTTCTTCATCTGATCCTTTAATAACAAAAGTAATGTAGGATCTTCTTCTGTAATGTTATAACCTGTATATTTGCGACCATTAAATAATGCTACCCCTGTTACATCAATCATATTATCTTTTGTTTTTTCAACTAAAGGGAGAGCAATATCTTCACCAGGGTCGAATATGGTTGGACATATGGATTGAACATTTTCATTCGGTACGATTGTATACGTTTCTGCTGTTGTAATAATTTTTAGAATTTCCTCGCTGATCAATGTTTCTTCAATCATTTTAAGTTTTAAAATTTCATCGGATCTCCCTTTACTTACAACAACCTTTGCTCCTAATGAACTACGTGGATCTCGGTAAATTATATCTAAAACTGGATAGATATCTTCTTTCGCCATCTCATTACTAAAAAGTAAAAGCCTTGTCTTACTCACCGCATAGTCACCAGAGATTTTTCGTGAAATTTTCGTTCTGGAGTCTGACAACGTAGGTGCAACTGCCTGGACAATGACATTTGTTGATTCAGGTTGTCTCGTTCCTTTACTCGATTGTGAATTTGTTCGAATGACAGCGGTTAATAACATATTTCCATCTTTCTCTAAATCTCCACCAAAACCATAGACAACCTTTGCTTCTTTTAATAATCTTTGGTCCCAGCAACTCGATAGAAATAATAAACAACTAAATGTTAAAAAACAAATTTTATATTTCATGTAATTTACCAGGGTCTTTCTTTTTTCGGATTACTGAGACGATTAATAATATGAAAGGAATCAAAGCGATATAAATATAGCTAGAATACGAAACAAACTTGTTAAATTTTTGAAGAACATTTTCCTCTTGCGGTATGAGAATTGAAATAATCACAATCAATACACCTAATATGAAAGTTGCTTTTTTATGATTTTTTAATTTTAATAATTTACTAACTCCAACACTTGAGACATGTAAATAGGTGACAAAAGAAGTCATAATCGGTACGACCCAAATAGATAAAAAAATTAAATCAAGCCTTTCCACTACTTCATACGATAAAGCTTTTAGCATATAAAGAATGGGTTCAGTAACGATTTCGATTTCTTTCGGACTAAAAACAACATAACTAGTAATTAAGAAAAATGTATATAAAATTGTTACAAATCCAACTGCAATTGATGAACTTTTCAAAATTTCTTTGTTTGTTGCTTTAACGAAAGGGAATATGATTAATATTGCTTCAAAACCTAACATGGACATGAGTGAATCATGAGAACCTAACAAGATATTCTTTACTCCAGATTGTCCAATTGGAAATAAATATTTAACATTTGTATCGGTATAAGAAAATAACTCTAAAATAACTAAAAATACGATTAAAATAGACACAAAGGTAAAAAACCTCGATATTACTTTTAAATTTTCTCTTCCAAGATAAACACCTGTACCAACAATACAAAGAATAATCACGTAAGGTGGTGTAAGAGTTAAAATCCATTTTTTTAAAATTGTCACAGTAACTGAAACAACAAATATTGATACAAGAAAAAAGTTTATTATATACAATAATGAGATTATGTTTCCTATATATTTACCTACGATTTTAACTACATATTCATAAATCGTATCGTTTGGGAATCGTTTACCAAGTGCCCACATAATGAACAATAAAATAAAAACCCCTACTCCGGCTACTAAACCTGAAATCCATCCATCACTTTTAGCGTGAAGATGGACCATGTAAGGTAAAGAAAGTAATCCTACTCCAATTTGAGCTTGTAAAATAAAGAACATTAATTGTGATTTTGATATTAATTTTTCATTATTCATTATTTTTCCAGCCTCTTGAATTTTTTGTTTTTCTAAACTTCTTTGGTAATGGAGATCTAGGTCTTTCACTCATTTTCCACATTGGCAATCTATAAATCGTATCTTTCATATCCTTAGATCGAAATGGTGCAAACGGTGCAAAATATGGAGAACCAAAAGATTCTAACTTACAGAGATGAATTAAAATTAGCACGAGTCCAAAAACAATACCTATTAGTCCTATAAATGATGCAGCGAACATTAATGGAAATCCTAATATTCTTACTGATGTACCCATTTCACTATCAGGCACAACAAATGATGAAATTGCAGTTAAAGCTACAACAACAAGCATTGTATTAGAGACTAAATTTGCTTCTACCACTGCAGTACCAATTACAAGGCCACCTACTACACCAAGTGTTTGGGAAATAGGGCTCGGTAATCGGATTGCAGATTCTCTTAGTAATTCAAGAATAATTTGCATACTTAATGCTTCAATTAAAGGAGGAAATGGTACATATTCTAATGAACTTTTTACATTAAATACTAAATCAATTGGAATGATTTCAAAATGAAATGAGACTAAGGCAATATATAATGCAGGAAGTGATATCGAAATGATGAAACTTAAAAGCCTCATTAAGCGAAAAAATGAAGCAATAATCCATCTACTATTATAATCATCCGGCGTTTGATAAAATGAAAAAAAAGTAATCGGCATAACTAGAACAGATGGAGTACCATCAGTTACCACAGCTACCCTTCCATCCATTAAATTAGCAGCAACACGATCCGGTCTTTCAGTTGAAAGCATTTGAGGAAATGGTGAAAAGGAATTATCTTCTATAAATTCCTCTATATTAACGACATAATCAACGTCTATATAAGAGAGTCTTCGTTTAACTTCTTTTACTAGTTCTTCATTTGCAATTGAAACAACATATACTAAAGCAATTGTAGTATCTGATTCTCGCCCAAGAGTTAAGTAGTTAACAACAAGATTCGGATTATTTATTCTCCTTCTAACTAGATTAATATTTATTTCTAAGCTCTCGACAAAGCCATCATGAGAACCCCTTACTACTTGTTCGTTATGTGGTTCATCAACTGTCCTATTTTCAAAGGAGGAAGTATTTAAAAAAACTGCAGTTGTTTCATTTTCAGTAAAGATAATTGTTTTTCCCTTCACTAATGCTAAAATACTTTCATCTAATGAGGTTGATAACTTAATATCTTTATTAGAAAGGGTATTGATAATTCCTTCATTCGGACTATTAATGATTTGTTGGAGTTGTGTTTCAATAACGTCACTTTTTACAATCGTATCAATATATAAAACAGCTACTTTTAGATTATTTTTTTCAATATTCCTAATCATTAAGTCACTTGTATTAAATAATGCGTTCTTTACAAAATCAATATTAGTTGATAAGTTACTCGACACGACTTTAACTACTTCTTTATTACTTGAACGGTAATTAGAATTGTTTTTATACGAACGCATTGATGAAATGTCACCTCAAAAATCCTCAAATAAAGTAACCTTATTTTGCGATAAATCAATTGGATTATACATTGATGAAACGAATACTCGAATAACCTTTCATGCTTAGCTTTAAGAATTTAATATGACTAGTTGAAATTGAACGTTAATATAGGGTTTTTAAATATTTTTCTACATTAGCTATACAAAAAAACACGATAATTCCAATAGGATTTATCGTGTTTTATACTAGATTAATTTATAGTACTTTCACTCTTTTTTTCCATATTCCTAGTATGATAGCTGTAACAATTGAACCGATAATTATCGAAAATATATACATAAATGGTTTATTAACTAATGGAATAACAAATATTCCACCGTGAGGAGCAGGTAAAGTAATACCAAATCCCATGGATAAACCACCTGCAATTGCTGAACCAATAACCGAACTTACTATAACTCTTACTGGATCTGCAGCTGCAAAAGGTATTGCTCCTTCAGTTATAAAAGAAATTCCCATAATATAATTTGTAATTCCTGACTTACGCTCTAATTCTGTAAATTTAGATTTAAAAAATGTTGTAGCTAAAGCGATCCCAATTGGTGGTACCATACCACCTGCCATTACAGCCGCGTGAGGACCGAAATTATTTGCAGCAATTGCAGCTAGGCCAAAAGTAAAGGCTGCTTTATTGATTGGACCACCCATATCTACTGCCATCATACCACCTAAAATTAAACCTAGTAAAATGGCATTTCCACCACTTAAACTGCTAAGCCAATTAGTTAGTCCTGTATTCAAAAACGTCACTGGAGGATTAACAACAAGTTCCATTAAAACACCTGTAATCAATAAACCAAAAACAGGATATAACAGAACAGGTTTCATTCCTTCAAGTGCATTTGGTAAGTTTGAAAATAGTTTTTTCAAACCTAATACTACATAACCAGCTAAGAAACCTGCTACGAGGCCTCCTAAAAAACCTGCTCCAGCATCAGCTGCTAAAAATCCGCCGACTACACCTGGAGCAAAGCCAGGTCGGTCAGCGATTGAACTCGCTATGAATCCAGCTAAAATCGGTACTAAAAAACTAAAAGCACCAGTGCCTCCAACCTTCATTAATAATTCGGCTAATGGACCTTTAGTATGAATACCACCAAATGCAAATGCTAGAGCAATTAAAATCCCTCCACTTACAACAAATGGTAACATGTTACTTACACCATTCATTAAGTGTTTGTAAATACTTGGTCCTTTAGATGTTGAAGTAGGTGTATCTGAACTAGACTGTTTAGAATGGAAAATTGGAGCATTTTGGTTAACTGCTTTCTCAATGAGTTCCTTTGGTTTGCGTATCCCATCAGCAACTGGAACTTGGATAACGTGTTTACCTTCAAAACGATTTACATCAACATTTTTATCTGCTGCAACAATAATTGCTGTTGCTTTTTTTATTTCATCTATTGATAACTCATTTTTAATGCCTGTTGAACCATTTGTTTCAACTTTTATATCGACATTTAATTCCTTGGCCTTGGCTTTTAAGGCATCAGCGGCCAGGTAAGTATGTGCAATACCTGTAGGACAAGCAGTAACAGCAAGAATCAATGGACGAGTTGAGTTATTAGAAATTGATACCTCTTCTTCATGAATCGATTCTTCCTTGTTATTGATTAATTGAATAATCTCAGAAGCTGTATTAGCACTTAAAAGTAATCTACGAAACTCTTCATCTATTAATAATGTAGATAAACGTGATAATGTTTCTAAATGTGCATTATTTGCGCCTTCACTTGCAGCAATCATAAAAAATAAATTTGCTGGTTGAGCGTCCAAAGAATCATAATCAATTCCTGATTTTGATCGACCAAATACAATTGATGGTGTTTTAACTGCTGCTGTCTTCGCGTGAGGAATGGCAATACCTTCACCTATCCCAGTTGTACTTTGCTTTTCACGAGCTATAATTGCATCTTTAAACATTTCTTTATCATTTAATCTACCCGCTTTAAATAATACATCTGTCAGTTCATTAATAACCGATAATTTTGTGGTTGATTTTAATTCAATGAGTACCGTATCAATTTTTAGTAAGTCTGTTATCCTCAATTTCCTCACCCTATCTCTTTTCAAGTTTTACTTCTAAAAGTAATTCTTCAATTTTTTCTCTATTAGTTAAGTCAGCTGAGAAGGCAGTTGCACTTCCAGTTGCTACTCCAGTTTTAAATGATTCTTCATAAGAATTTGTTTTTATAAACGTTCCTAAAAATCCAGCAACAAGTGAATCACCTGCTCCAACTGAATTAATTACTTTTCCTTTAGGTACATTTGCAACATAAACATCATTTTCAGTTAGTAGGACTGCACCATCACCTGCTAAAGAAATTCCAACGTTTTTTGCACCCATTTCAATTAATTTTTTTCCATATGGAATTGCTTGATCGATTGAAGTAATTGATATATCAAACAATTCTCCTAGTTCATGATGATTAGGTTTAATGAAAAATGGTTTATGTCTAACAACATCTAATAATGTCTTTCCACTTGCATCCACAACAATATTTATACCTTTTTCATAAGCCCATTGTGTAAGTTTTTCGTATAGATTCTGAGGTAGAGAACTTGGAATATTTCCTGCTAAAACCAAATAATCATCTTGTTTTATTTGATTTAGCTTATTTAAGAATTGATTTAATTTTTCATCTGAAATTGTTGGTCCTTGCCCATTTATTTCTGTCTCACTTTGAGATTTCAATTTAATATTTATACGAGTATCTTCATCGACCTTTACAAAATTAGTTAGGACTTTTTCTTTCTCCAATTCATTGACAATGTATTCTCCAGTAAACCCTCCGACAAACCCTAAAGCAATACTTTCAACACCTAATCGCTTTAAAACTCTTGAGACATTGATGCCTTTACCACCTGGGAATTTATTGTCATTCTTCATTCTATTTATCTCACCAATTTGAAAGTGATTTACTTCCACGATGTAATCGATTGAAGGATTAAGTGTTACAGTATAAATCATTATTTCACTACCTTTAACAAAGTTGTCTTTTCTTCGAATTGTTTCGCAATATCATCATCGAGTTCATCAGTTATGATCATGGCATCCTCAATATTTCCAAATTTTGCAAATGAGGTTTCTGTAAACTTAGTATGATCCGCAAGAATATAAACTTTTTCGGAAGTTTCTAATGCTGTTTTCTTAATAAAAGCTTCCTCAGGATCAGGCGTAGAGTAGCCAAATTTTGAATGAATCCCATTTGCACCTAAAAAACATTTATCAAATCGAAAATTTTGAAGGTTTTCTGATGCCATATTTCCTATTAAGGCTTTTGTATGCCCTTTCATTTTTCCACCAATAAGATAAGCGGACACTTCATTTTCAAATAAAGCTTCAACATGCATTAAACCATTTGTCACGACTGTAATATTTATCCCTTTTAATAGAGGAATCATCTCGTAAGTAGTACTTCCTGCATCCAGATAAATACAATCTCCATCATTAATTTGAGAAATTGCTAATGATGCAATTAATTTCTTATTTTGAACGTTCTTGGATGTTTTTTCAATCATACTTAGTTCTGTTGCTTTACGATTAACTAAGGCAGCTCCACCATGAACTCTTTTTAATAGATTAAGTGACTCGAGTTCAATTAGATCCCTGCGAATTGTTGATTCAGAAGTATTTGTAACTTCAATAATTTCTCTAAGTTTAACGACACCTTGTCGCTTTACCATTTCAATAATTATTTGCTGTCTTTCAGGTGTTAACATATAAATCATCCTTTCGGTACACTTAGTATAATTTAGTGAAATGCAAAAATCAATCAATTTCATTCAAAAACTTTCATAAACGTTCATTTATTTTAAATTGTATTATCATTATTTTTAAAATAAAATAGATACTGAAGCGGTTCGCACTTTTATGTAATTTTATCTTCACTAATTTTTGTCTTATCAGAAAATTTATGTATGGATTTTCGATAATTATTGTCTACCGGCTATTAGTATCGTTAGATTATCACTTTAAGTATGAACTTCCTACTTGCTATTTTCCTCATTGTTAAGCTATTTTGAAAATAGTCTAAATTTTCAGTAAATCAATTCTATGAATTCTATTACCTCAATTAAATTAACAGTTTACTATTCTATCAAATGAAATGAGGGTATTTTCTTGAAAGAAAACATTGAAATTCGTAAGCAGTTATTAGAAAGTGTTGAAATGTTAAGTGATGAACAATTAAATCGAAAAGCTAGTGATGACAGTTGGTCAATCGTGCAAGTTTTGGATCATCTATACCTAATGGAGTCTAAATTGGTTAAGCTTATGACTCGTACTGTAAAAGAACCACCTGGTGAGTTAACGCCAGATAAACCGATTCATTTAACAATCGATCGTTCACGTAAATTCAATGCACCTGCACATTTTATTCCTTCAAATGAGTTTACATCACTTGATGAAATGAAACAAAAGCTTAATCATTCTAGAAATTCTTTAATCGAATTTGTTGAACAAACAAAAGATCTTAATTTAGTTGATAAAGGAATGCCCCACCCCGTTTTTGGTCAAATCAATTTAAAACAATGGGTTCCATTTATTGGCCTGCACGAAAAGCGTCATCTCGAACAAATTAATGAAATAAAAAAAACATTAAAATAAAAGTTTATATATCAAAAAAGGCAACTAATTAACAGTTTAATTAGTTGCCTTTTTTATATTCTTTAAATTTTCTCTAGTTGAAAAGAACTCTTATAAGTCGAAGAAAACATCTTTTTGTCCTTATAATTAAATTCTTAGTTTACATGCATGAGAAACCGATTCTTTTCTGAAGAACTGCCAAGACTCTCTCTTTTTTTCTTAGTATGTATGACTCATACTAAATCATTTTACATTATTGTATTGAGTTTATTTCATCTTTATAAAGACTTAATATTTGATCCTTATGATAGTCTAACTGATTGGTTACTTGAGAAATTGAATAACCTATAAATAATGGTGATACAACAAAACGAGGGATCACTTTGCAAATTATTTTTCCTGACCATTTATAGAAAAACAAATTATAACTATTTAAACCTTTGTAAAAGTTGTTCAATAGATAATGAGTTACAATTTGTAAATATGTAGCCATGACAGAAATATATTCTTCGTGATCAATTAGAATATTGAATTCCCTAAAACCCATTAATGGATGTGTAGAAATGTTTAATTCTGCACCCTTAAAAGAAGTTATTCGTATTCCCTCAAAGTAAACATTACTTATTTTCTTTTTATAATCAACGTTTTTTAATCCTACTATTTGCATATGGGGATGGTTAAGTGTACCTCCAGATAATGGTCCATGATTTTTATAAAGAATAACAGATTTAAACTCATTCGATTCTTCCATTTCCTTCCATTTATCAAGTGTGAATTGAAGAAGTATATTCATATGAGTTTGAGAATAAGTTGAAATTTCACCATCACAATCGTCACTTTCAATTATAACAGTTTGTAAAGTGTCTTCCAAAGTAGGATATTTATTCTTTAAATAGATAATTGCACCTTTTTGATCAAGTATATCAGTTAAACTTTCACGATCGCAGAAAGGACATTTTACTTTTTTATTATTAATATTTTGTGGTTTTTGAATACCAACGTCCATTTTAAATTGGAGTAATTCATTTTCAATACCCATGTCAATTTCCCCTTATTTTGAACTTATATTGTTGTATTCTCACTTGTGATGTTATCTCACAAATTGAAAAAAACTTGTTTGACTATGATGATAAATCAAAAAACTTTTATAATTTAATAATATAAAACATAATCGATTTTTAGCAACTATTAAAGCTTTCTTTCCAACGTTCTATATTATGAAAAATCACAATGATGATTGTAATGTAATATCGAAAAAATAAGTTAGTTTAATTTCCGCATTATTTCATAAGAATAATCAAATACTAACTTCAGATATTCTTTTGAATATCTGAAATATCCTATACTATCTAAGAGGTGAATCAAATATGAACTCTAAAAATCATTTAGATCCACATTCTCAGAAATTTGTTACTAATTGGACAAGGGCTAAGCGTTCAAGTTCTCAAGTGAATGGTAATACAATGATGTCTCAACCAAATCTCATATTGAAGACTAACACAAAAGCCCATAGTCTGTAATGTTAGGATATTTTTAAAAAATGAAGAGAGAAGACATAGAGTCTTCTTTCTTCTTTTATTTAACGACCACCTATTATTACAGTTAATATAAAAATAAAAAACCATGAATAATATATTCATGGTTTACAGGAAGCTTATTTATTTGTTCCATGTTGCTTAGTAGGTAACTTTTCATTAGGTGTACCATTACCTTGATGCTCTCTATTCTTTTGATCCTTTCTCTGTTTTTCATGTAAATTTTCAACAAATTCATGTGTGTTTTCCAATTTTAGTCCTCCTTCGAATACAATCTAAAGATTACTTTTTCCAAACTATTTGTAAAAAATTCATCTAAATCATGTAATAAGTTTTATTAAATTAAGTACTGATAAGACAATGATGATGCATTGGGCAATTCCAAAAAGGAACCCTGTTATAATTCGTAAGAAATTATTGCTTTTTCGCCATTTCCATTTTTGTGTAAATCCATCAATTAATAGTGGTAATACTAACAATGGAACTTCCCACCACGAAAGAATAAATGAATACTTAAATAATAATGGTAAAAAGAGATATCCTATTAGTATCGCCATACATCTTGCACAAAGTGGAAATACAAATGAACCTACTTTAATTGATCGTTCTAAATTCCGATGACATGGAATCCATTGAAAAAACATTTATCTCACCTCTTTTAACTTGGACAATCGGGAGAGCAATCACAATCCGGAGTGCAATCAAATGTATGATGGTGACAATCCGGCAAGTCACAATCTGGTACATATGAGCCACTACAGTCATAGCAATCAAATATCTTTTTTCTGTTTCTTTTTTTTTCATAATAGTAAATAGTCATACCTAATAAGAAAATGCTTAAAAGTATAAATATAATACCGATTAAAATATGGCCCTTAGTAGTCAAAATTATCCCAGATGTTAATAGTATTAAAATTAAGGTTAATAAGAAAAAAAACAAATATCCCCCTACTCTCTATCATTACTACAAGATCGGATATAGTAAATTAAGGCTGTTTTCGTAAAATTTGTTGCTAGTAAGCAAGGTGAATTGTAGATTTCCACACCAAGATGCTCGCTTTTTAATGGGGCGCACAATGAGCTTCCTTGGCCCACAAGATTTGAGTCATGAATGCGTCGACAGGAAGTCATGGTATTGCATGCCTACCTTTTTAACTACTGCGGAGTCTCATCTATTCCGCAATTCCCACATGAGTCTCGCAGATCGTTTCTTCATATTCTTTACTTACAGTTTGAACTAAAAACCTTTTTAAAAACAACACTCTTTTAGAAAAGTTTAAATTAAAAAGACTAACTATTCCTGTTAGCCTTCATAACTTTCAATGTTTATGAAGTAATAATCATCTTGAACGCTGAATAGCTGCACCAATTAAAATAAAGATAGCAGAAAGAATGTGTAAAATCATCCCTACTATTGGAATCCATGCTAAACATGAAGTGATGATCCCAAAAATACTCCCATTAGCGGACACACCTGCTTTTTTAGCCATAACTAATGTAATAATGTGCAGGATTAATGCAATAAATAATGGGACATACCCAAATCCTATTACAATTGATCCACCTAAAATTGGAATACCTAAAAACGCTTCATAACCCCCAGAAATCCATTTTAATGTTCTTACGTTTGATTTCATAATATCTCCTTTTTATCATTGATTTTGATTCATATTTGAATTAACTCTTTAACAGTTAGTTAAAATTATTTTCTTCTATATAGTAATACAAATGAACTGACAACTATTGCACCAATGCATATTACACTGAATATGAAATAGCCTAGTGATTCCATAAAAATATCTTCCCCTGGATACTGCGGGGTAATTGTTTTAAGTTTAAACAAACTAAATACTAGTAAAAGTAAGTAGATTAAATTCCCAAAAAAGACCACTTTTAATCGATCTTTAATCAATTCACTCAATTTATTACCCAAATCACACCAAAATAAAAGGCTTGGTACTAGCCCAACTAGAGCGATAATAGGAATCGGTATAATGGTACTAACAAATAATAAAATAAAAACAATGCCAATCAATAAACAGTTAATTAACAACAGTAAAATACTTGCTTTTTTAACACTCAAATTAGATGTCATTTGTAAAATTTGAGTGTTTTGCTTCCATTTAACTGAGGCAGTAATTAATATCACTAAAAACGATAGTACAATGAATTGAACTAACAACATGAAACATTATCCTCCGAATTACACTTTCTATGCATCTGCAATAAAAAGAGACAGAAAAACCTGCCTCATAGTAAGAATAATTAATTATATTGCTGTAAAAACTGTCTTAATGTTTTAGCAATTGAGTGAGTATCTTTAAGTTGTTCATTGCTAAACGAAAGTGCAGTTTTCTTTTCATCTAATCCAAGTGATTCTTGTAAAAATCCTGTTAAGCCACGATGTAAACCTGCTTTATCAACCGCTACTCTCATAAATAGTCCATCTTTATTCGGCTCAATCATACATTCTATTTCATCAAATCGCCATTCTCTTTTCGAATTCGGGACAAACTCCCATTCTTGATAGAAACGTCCATTTTGAGCTTCAACTTCAACCTGACGTAAACGGAATCCAAGTAGGTTAAACGCTTCTACAAAATTTGATAATTCTTCATGTGCATGTATTTTTAAATAGTCGACATCAGTCGGATCAACGCTTAAATCCATATCTAAATCTGTTTCAATCCAAACCTTCCCATGTCCAATTGTAATCGGTGCATAATATGGCAAAATAAAAGAAAACGGAATTGATAGATGTTCATTCGCTTGGACTGTCATTTTTCCAGTAACAAGTTCCTCATGTAATTGAATTTTGACAGAGACTTCTCCATCCCCACTTTTCTTTTTTGCATAAGCCTTTAACTTTAGAGCGATATAATTAATATCTTGCGCAACTGACCCGCCTTCAATTTCAATGACACCTTCTATTTTATTACCTGGATATAAATCTCTTGTATGTATAATTGTATTTACCGTTGCCGCTCCAATACCTAATCTTGCTAATACCTTTTTAAACATGGTATCCCTCCATATGTGAATAGATTCAGTAATAGTATATAGTAGATTAGTAGTTTTTAACATTCTTTAATTTTAAAATTTCGAATGTTCTACCCTACCTTCCTCCTTATAACAAGTTAATTATATAAAATATCAAAAATAAATATTTGTTAGACAAGTTCTCTAATTTAGTCGCATATTTTAATATAAATAAGTAATTTAGGGGGCGTATTCCATGCATTTTGTTTTCATTAAAAAAAAATGGATATTATTTAGTTTTGTTTTAGTTATTATTGGTTTTAGTGCTTGGTATTATTTATTTCCTAAGGCTATTCAAACAGCGGGTAATCCAAAGACTAAGCCAGCTGAAACGATGGAAATACATATGGTTACGGGAGAATTTTCATCTAAATTAGCAGATGGAACTGAGATTGAAGCTTATCGATGGGATCCAGGAACAATAAATATCGAACAGAATCAAAAGGTGATCTTAAAGTTACATGGTATTAATGGAATGGAGCATCATTTTCATATTAAAGGTACGAATATTTCTGGGGTTGTAAAAAAAGGTGAAACTACTGAAGTACCATTACAATTTAAAAAAGAAGGTATCTATCAGTTAATCTGTGATACCCACTCCCAGAATGATGATGAAGCACCGATGATTGCGTATATTGTTGTAGATTAACATATGTCCAAAATACAATGCGTATACAAAATCCCCCAAAAATAAGATTCAGACTGATTGAAAACGCTTGTCTTTCGAGGCACAAAGCCTGATGAGGAGCAAAGTGAACTATGGCGATAATGAGCACTGCAAGAAAGCGAGCGTTTGTCTACAGTCTGAAAGATAGTAAAATTATTTACTATCTTTTTTGTGGTGTATTAGTTGCTTGAATTTCCTCTTAAATTTACTTTTCTTTCATTTTTGTCTTTCTTTAATACAACTTGTTTACTCCATGTACCGTCCATGGGAAGTTCCAATTGGACTTCATAAAGGCCACTTTCTTTTCTCTTCATTACCCCTTCAGAGTGATGATTCATACTTTTCATTTGTAAGTTTAAACTTACTGAATCAACATCAACTTTTTCTCCATTCCCGTTAACTAACTTCACTTGGTATGTATGTTTATCTTTATTTTTAGTTGATTTCAAATCCGTTAATGATACATTAATTTTGTCTAAATAAGGGCTCGATTTAACTTCCTCTTTCTTACTACATCCCGTAATAATTACGACAAAACAAGTAATTATCAAACTAAAAACTTGAAGACTTTTCATATACTATTCCCCTTTCAAGTTCGAGCAATATTAAATTTGAAATGCAAATTTATCCTTCTCTACAATGATAAAATATAATTGTGATAAAAATGTGAAACATAAAAATTTAAAAGATGAAATCAACAAGTATGTATATTTATAAGATCGATCCTCATATAATGAACGGCGAATATTAAATCCCTTTACATCTGAGAATTACTTCTAAGAAAGGAGTCATTATCAATGTTAGAATGGTCTACTATTGCTTTAACATGTCTATTATCATCATATGTAATTATTATTTCTAATAGAAAAAAAGAATATCTATCATGTACAGTTGGTAAGATGGCAAGTATGACAAATTCCATGATGGCAAGTGTAACAATGGGAACTATATTTGGTATTCTGTTTCGAGATGTTGACCTAGCAATTCCAACGATTATATCAATCTTGATTGGAATGGTGATCGGATATTTAACAGGCAAACCAATATCACTTATGGCAGCTTTAGAGGGAATAACTGCGGGTGTAATGGGTGGTATGATGGGTGCTATGTTAGGTATTATGCTTCAAGAAACTTTTATGGACATGATGATTTATTTCTTAGATGTCGTATATGTTTTTGTCATTATTATGTTACTTCGGGTAATTGATAAAGAATCAACTAAAATTAAAAATGAAAATACACTTATAAAACAGTCAAATTACTTATAAACAAAAAAGACTACCCAATTAGTAGGTAGTCTTATTTGTTTAGATGCAATTTTTGAAGTCTCAGACAAGCTCTAAGTGACTCGTGTCACAGAGTAATTTAAACTCTAATTTTTTTTGATCTTTATCCATTTCTATATGAGTCAAACTTGTGCCGTGTACAAATGGTATATCCCACAATTTCTCAATCGATGATTTTTTTAAGTAAGATACAATTGTAGCCAAAACTACCGCATGTGTCACGATTAAAATATTTCCATTATTATTTGTATTAATAATATCGTTTAAAGCATTCTGCACACGATTCATTAAATCTTCTAACCCCTCACCACTATGTGGTATATGATTATATAAATGAGGCGAATCCCATAGCGAAGAAAATTCTTTTTCAAATCGCTCATTTATTTCTAATTTTGTCCTCCCTTCCCACTCTCCAAAATTTATTTCTTTTAACCTGTTTTCTTCAATTATGGGAAAGTTCTTTTCTCCACGTAAAATCATTGCTGTTTTAATTGCCCTATTGCTAGAACTTGTATAAATATTCTTAAAATCTATAGTTGATAATTTTTTACTAAGTAATTCAGCGTCCCTAATACCTTTGGATGTAAGATTAGAATCTTTCCATCCTTGTAATCGATTCTCGATATTCCATTCAGTTTCCCCGTGTCTTGTTAAATAGATATGTAACAAATGCGATTCCTCCATCAAATAATTGCTACTCTAACAATTGCCTATTTAAATACTCCTTTGCTAAAAAAATGCATGAACTGTAAATAATTGAGTAATTGTACAATTATGTATCATTTTCTGTACATCTTCAAAGTTAAAAAGCTTCACTTGAATATCTTCAGTAGTGTCTAATTCTTGATTTTCTGATTGAACAGCTTCAATTATTAAATATGTACTTATCTTATTAACTTGAATAGCTGGGTTTACAAAATATTCACCTAACAATATAGGATTCTTATTCGAAAAATAACCTGTTTCTTCGCGTACTTCTCTCATGATCCCAACTTCTTTTGTCTCATACTCTTCAATTTTCCCTGCAGGAATCTCTAAAAAGAAATCACCTGCCGCATGACGATATTGTTCTACTAGTACTATTTGGTTTTTATCAGTAATGACAACCGCATTTACCCAATCAGAATATTCATTTACGTAATAATCGTTAATAACTAAATTAGAAGGAAGCTGGACAGTATCTTTTCTTACATTTCCAAACTTAGTTTTATAAAGATAGGTTGAGGACAACGTTTTCCATTTTTTCATTCATGACTCCTTAAATCATCAGAAAGTATTAATCTATTTTATTTAAAAGTTCATTCCATTTCATTGCGTCCCTAATACCATCTTCAATTGATAAAGTTGCACACCAGTTAATTAATTTATTAATTTTATCAACGTTGGCATATGATCCAGCAACATCACCTAATCTTGGTTTTACTTCTATTTTTGTTAATATTTTCCCATATACTTTTTCGAACATTGAAACAAACTCTCTAACAGTAACACCTTCACCTTTTCCTACATTTAATACGAGATATGGATTATGTGGTGCTTCAGAAAGTTCAAATGCATTTTCAAAATTTTCAACTGCATTTACATGTGCTAAAGCTAAATCCCAAACGTGAATATAGTCTCTTATGCCTGTACCATCTTTTGTTGGCCAATTCGTACCTGTAATGTGAAAACATTGACTCTCTTCAGATACAGCTTTAAGCAAGCATCCTAATAAATGAGATGGAAATTCAATACTTGAACCTGTTCTCATTTTAGGATCCGCCCCAATTGGATTAAAATAACGTAAAGCAATTCCTCTCATTTCATAAGCATGACATAAATCTTGAAGAATCATCTCGGTCATAAATTTCGTACGAGCATAAGGACTTCTTGGATTCAATACTGACTCTTCTGTAACAATTAACTCTTTTGGATCATCATATATTGAAGCCGAAGAACTATAAACAATCTTTTTTAACCCTAGTTTGTTTAAATATGAAAATAGGCAAATCGATTTTGATAGATTTTCAGAATAATATGTACTTGGATTTTTAACCGAATCTGGAACAACAGTTAATGCAGCAAGATGAATCGTAAAATCGATGTCCGGATGCTCAGTACAAATTCTCTCTAATAGTGCGAAATCAGCTATATCGCCTTTATAAAAATATTTATCATATGTAAAATCAATTCTGTCATTTTGATCTAATATAATTGGTATATGCCCATTATCGATTAATGCACAACATACCGTACTTCCTATGTAACCAGTACCACCTGTAACTAAAATTTTCATTCTTCTTTTCTCCTAAATCTTAAAATTCTTTCTCCACTACGATTCTAGATTTCATTTCAAATGGGTTGACAGAGTAGGCCTTAAAAGGAATATAATTCGTTTTTATAGTTTGTAGTACACGAATTTCAAAGTGTTTTCGTGTAATTAGTTCATCAATATTTTTTAAGTCTACAAATTTCACTTCACTAGTTTCGCCATTCACGATTATCGGTGCACATGCTTTATGTTCTGTTTTAATAAACTCTGATTTAACCCAAACTATAACTCCTGTAGAATCTAGCTAATCATAGTTAAAGTTATAAATTAAACCATTCTTTTTACCGGATACATATAAACTTCTTCATCGCCATACACATCACCGGTCGGTTGGAAATCAAGTTTCTGATAAATACTAGAAGCATATTTGTTTTCTTTGTTTACAGTTAAACGGATTTCTTCGCATTGTGAAAATTGAGTAGTAATCCAATTTATCATTTCTTTTAAAGCAGATTTTCCATAACCATTGCCTTGGTATTTTTGATCTATAATGAATCCGTTTATCCAATAACTATACGTTGTATTCTCTTCATACGCATGCATCATAAAGCCTACCATTTTTTGATCATCATAGATTGCAAATGGCAGATACTCCACATTTTCTCCATCTGGTTTTATATATACCTTCGCTAGTGAAACAGACACAGAAGGTACAAAGTTTTTTTGTGATTCATTAACTTGTAGATTCATAGCCTCTTCCCAATTTTCTCGTGTAACAGGTTTTAATATTATAGCCATTTCAATACCTCTTATCATTATATATTTTTATTTAAATCATTAAATTTATAATATTCTTATTGTTCACTACAATGCAATAGTAATGAAAAGTCTTACTATTTTTGTAAGACTTTATAATTTTTTAATCTACGCAACATGTTTTGGACAGTCTCTTTGAGTTAGAGGAATATAGTATAAAGCCAAATAAAATCAATGATACTATTAACATTAAAAATGAACTTAAGATGACAATAATTTGTAATGAAAAGTTTTTAGCGAAATAACCAATTATAATGGTAAACAAAATGACAAATATAGCTTGTACAAAGCCGTATAAACTACCTATCCTCCCCATTAATTTTACAGGTACTTTATTTTGATAAAACGTATCATAACCAATATTTGAAAGTGCTAATGCAAAGGATAAGATGAAAAATCCAATCGTAGCCATGAAAAAATTGTTTGAGAAAGCATAAATAATATAGCCAAGTGAAAGGAATATAGAACCAATCCATATCAATTTTTTTGACTTTATTTTGGTTAAGAAAATTGAATTAACTAATGATCCAGCTATAAAACCAACACCAGCTAAACTAACCAATAACCCATATTTGCTATTGGTTAGTAAAAGGACTTCCTTCGAAAAGGATGCTTCAAGTGAATCGATGGATGCCGTTAGAATTAAAATAAACGTATATAAAGATACGATTTTGACAATCATTCTGTTGTTACTGCTAAAATTTAAAACTACCTTTAGATCCTTCTTCAGTACACTTAAAGTGATAGGTGTTTTTGAAATAGATTCTTCTATATTATTTTCAATATTAGGTAATAAAACGGTAATCATACCAGAAATTAATAATGAAATGGCATTAATAGAAATTGCTAATTTTGGTGTACCTACCATAAATAAAACGCCTGCTATAGTTGGACCAAGCACAAATGCTCCTGAGCCTACTAAACTTCGCATAGCATTAAATTTTTGTCTTCTTTCATTCGGTAAAAGCTTGGTTATATACACCATTGAAGTTGGGTAAAAAATGGAACTACACATATTAATCACTAATACGAAAGCATAGATTATCCAAAGTGTAGAGATAAATGGTAATACGAAAATGACTATTGCTCTTAAAATATCAAGTTGAATCATTAAATTACGTTTATTTGTACGATCAATTAGACTCCCTGACCAAAAATTAGTAAGCAGTGTTGCAACCGGCTTTAAAATATACAAAAATGAAACAGCAAGTGGCGATGAAGTCATGTCTAAAATAATTAAATTTAGTGCAATCAGATAAATCCAACTTCCAATATTCGAGATTCCGATACTAACTAAAAGTAAAAAAGAATTTTTCCAACCATTAATATGGTTATTATTCATTGTGATCTCCCCCAGCAATTCAGTTAAAATAGGAAACCGTATCCTATTAAAAATAAAAAAATCCCACCCCCAAGACTTTTAAAGTCTTGGGGACGAGATTTATATGCCGTGGTACCACCCCAGTTTATTAATATGTCACCATATTAACCTTTTCAAGTACAAAAATTCTATACTCTAGCTCTATAACAGGAGCACCTGTCACACCATCCCAATTCATTTAGTTCCGATGTGATGCTCAGAGACTTGCTTCAATAAATAAATTCTTGCCCCTTTTCAGCGTACGGAGTTCTCTGCTAAGAATCTTAAATATCTACTCTTCTCATCATTGCATTTAATTTTCATAATATTAACATTTATTCCCATTTAAGTAAAATATTATTTTTAAAAAACTCTAAATATTATATTTTTATTTTTAAAATTTACTATTGCTCTCATTCGATTGACTTAAATTTAGTATATTTTATAGATTTTTGGAAAAAACAACCATATTAAGCTTATTCTAAGGAGAACATCATGAAAAAATCATTAGTAGCAGCGTCAATTGTAAGTGCATTTACTATTGGTTCATTAACAGGAATTCACATTACTAGGGCAGATATGGAGAGAAGTTCACAGGAACAAAATGTGATGGCGACGAACTGGTTCCAGACATCAGCAGAAAATAAAGCATTACAAATCCAAATCTATAATCAAGCTACAAAAGAATTGCATGATACAATTAATAAGAAAAATGCGAAAGACAAAAAATCAAATGTAAAGGCAAAACCTGCAGCAGTCGTACTTGATATCGATGAGACCGTATTAGACAATTCACCTGATACTGCTTGGGCAATAAAAAACAACGCTAAACATCCCCAAGGTTGGGATGAATGGATTAAAATGGCAAAAGCTGACTTAATACCAGGGGCTAAAGAATTCTTAGTTGCAGCTAGTAAAATGAATGTTGAGCTTTATTACCTCACTAATCGAGATGAAAAATACAGATTAGATACGTTAAAAAATTTAAAGCTTCATGGTCTACCAGATGCAGATAATAAACATTTAATCTTGAAAACGAATACTGCTCAAAAAGGCCCAAGGCAAGCTCAAATTGCAAAAACAAATGAAATTGTAATGTTGATTGGTGATAATTCAAACGACCTATCAGACATTTTTTATAAATCAGATGTAAAAACTCGATATAAAAATGTAGATAAAATTGCTAAAGAACTAGGCGTAAAGTATATCCAACTTCCAAATCCAATGTATGGTGACTGGGAAAGCGCAATTTATGACTATGATATGAAAAAAACGGATCAAGAAAAAGCAATCGACCGATATAATGCATTAAAAACGATGAAGTAATTTAAAACGTTAGTTGAGAAAATAAACTCAGCTAACGTTTTTTTATCTACACATTTTTTTGACGGAGTAACTAGGTATTATCTCATTTAATTGAAAATAAAATATAAGTGATTACTACAATATCTATCTAAGATGATGATGACTGGGGGCGATAGAAGTGCCATTTGTTGAGCTTAATTCTAAAACAAAGCTCTTTTATGAAGATAGTGGCAAAGGTCAAACGATCATTTTTGTACATGGAGTAATGATGAGCAGTAAATTTTTTTATAAACAAGTCCCTTACTTTCAAGAAAATTATCGAGTAATTACGCTTGATCTCCGAGCTCATGGGAACTCAACAAAAGTACAAAATGGTCATACTGTTGCTCAATATGCTAAGGATTTAAAATTATTTATCGAAAAACTTAATTTAAATGATGTCATCTTAGTTGGTTGGTCTATGGGAGCATTTGTGTTATGGGATTATGTAAATCAATTTGGCACTGAAAATATAAAGGCGTTAACGATTGTTGATCAATCTGCTTCTGATTATATTTGGCCTGAATGGGAATTTGGAGCTTTTGATTTCAACATTTTGAAAAATGTCATGCAATCAATTCAAGAAGATCAAAATGGGTTTAACAGTGAATTTATATATGGTATGTACAAAGAAAATCCTCCACCAGAAGATCATCAATGGATATTAGAAGAAATGAATAAATTACCTGCAGCAATCGCAAGTACAATTGTCTTTAATCAAACTGCTGTTGATTATCGAGAAACAATGTCAAACGTAAATATACCTACATTAATTTGCTTTGGAAGTTCAGGATTCTTTCCATTAGCAGCCGGTGAATATATTCAAAATAAAATAAAAGGTTCAAAATTTGTCCCATTTTATGAAAGTAGTCATCTATTATTCTTAGAAGAAACTGAGAAATTTAATAAGGAACTAGATTTATTCTTTAAGAGTATAAAGTAATAATACTAAAAAGCGAAGAAACTGTTCAAGTTTGAACAGTTTCTTCGTTTAACTTATCTTATATTTTAGCTATAAGTGAATTTAATTATTTAAACCAGCCTTTTTCTTTCGACTGCTTTATTGCTTCAATTCTGTTTTTTACCTCGAGTTTATCCAGAATCATTGAAATATAATTTCTAACGGTACCTGTTTTAAGACTTAATTGATCAGCTATTTCTTGTGTATTCATACCGTCTGCAACTAATTCCAAAACTTCCTTTTCTCGTTCTGTTAAAGGATTTCCTTCACTATAGACATCATCCATTAGCTCAGGTGCATAAATGCGCTTTCCTCCGATAATGCTTCGGATTGAATTTGCAAGTTCATCGCTAGGACTATCTTTTAATAAATACCCCTTTACACCTGCTTTAAGTGCCCTTTGAAAATAACCAGAACGAGCAAACGTAGTCAAAATTATAACTTTGCAATCATAAGATTTAAGTTCTTCCGCAGCATCTAACCCGGTCTTTCCTGGCATTTCAATATCCATTATACAAATGTCTGGTTGTAAACTCTTTACAAGTGATATAGCTTCTTCGCCATCAGTCGCTTTTCCAACAACTTCCATATCATCTTCTAAATTTAGTAAGGAACCTAAGGCTCCTAACAGCATTCGCTGGTCTTCAGCTATAACTATTCGAATCATTTAAGCTCCTCCTTCTCAATTTGTTTAACATCAATCGGTACCTTCATTATTAATGTGGTCCCTTCTCTACTGAAAACCTCAAGTGTACCGTTAACAAACTCTAGTCTCTCCTTCATACCAATCAAGCCATAACCTTTCGAAAAATTCCCTATTGACGTGCAACCAATTCCATTATCTTTTACGCTAATTACAATTTCGTTCCTTGTTTGATTTATTAAAATTTGACATTTTGTTGCTCTGCTATGTTTTACAACATTTGTAACAGCTTCTTTTAAACACATACTAACAATATTTTCAGTTAGTAAAGAAACATTTGAAAGTGTAAGTTCGTCAGGAGTTTCGAATTCGATTTCAGCGGCAAGTAAAAGTTGTTTTATACGTATGATTTCATCCTTTATTCTGATTCCACGCATTTGTGATACAATCTTCCTCACTTCATTTAACGCGGTTCGAGCAGTTTGTTGAACATCCCTTAACTCATTTTGTGCTTGTTCAGGATCCTTTAAAATTAACTTTCGAGCCAAGTCACTTTTTAAACCAATTAACGAAAGCTTTTGGCCGAGTGTATCATGTAAATCACGTGCAATCCTCTGTCTTTCTTCAAGTTTAACTAAATCGGAAATTCGTTTGTTTGCATCTACTAGTTTTTCCTCTAGCTGACCTCTCTCATTTCGACTATGTATACTAAAAGGTAACAAAATTACACTAATCCATAAAATTACGACGAAAGGCAGTTGCTTAATCATAAAATCTTCTTGAAGTATAATCGTTATGTTAATTGAAACTGTTGTGATGACTAAATGTAAAATATAAAGTGTCAAAAATGTAACTCGGTTTTTTTTGTTCCCTATAAGATAGGCGTTAAAGAAAGCAAAATAAACATAACTAAACAATACTGTCATCATAATTGAAATACTTATCAAAATCGTGGTCCAAACGTAAATTGACCACCCTTTGGAAGTGTAAGCAAATCGGTATAAAATAAAGAAAGTAATTGATAGAAATACACCGACTATATCGTAAATTGTTGATTGAGAAGATAAATAAATAAAATAAAACGGTAAAATGGATAATACTGTCCAAATATACGGTGATATTCCCGTACTCTTCAGGAATGACAAATACGTTTTTATCATAATTAAACCTCATTTTTCATTTGGAAAATTTAACTAACTTACATACAATTTTAGCATAATTGTTATTTGTTAAATTCATAATTTACTCGAATTGGCTATTTTTTCTAGAGTAACGTTAAAATTAGTTGATTTTTCTTTCCAGGTTAACCGTTAACTTGTCTAATCAAATCCACAGATAAAGTATGGTTTTAAAAACAACTATTATTTAAAAAACGGCCCAAATTATAAAGTAAAAGCTCAGACAGTGTCTGAACTTTCACGGTTTACTTTATAAAATGTTTTTAAATCTTTAAATCCGATAAACTTTTTGTTTTCTTCATCCCACAACTTGAATCTCAATGAAGTTAAACTTGTTTTAAGTGTAATTGTAGGAACGTTTTGAAGTGGAAGCGTATTATTATGAACATCCTCTAAGTGATAATTCGGTACCCTTGGACTTAAATGATGAACATGATGATATCCAATATTTCCAGTAACCCATTGTAGAATTTTTGGTAGTTTATAGAATGAACTTCCTTCTACAGCTGCTTTTACATAATCCCAATTTTCGTCTTCCTCAAAATACGTATCTTCAAATTGGTGTTGTACATAAAATAACCAAATACCTAATGCTGCTGAAACGAAAAAGATCGGTCCTTCAACAAGTAAAAAGTTTTTCCATCCCAATTGCCAACAAAATAATGCAGATAATCCAATAATCGCAATATTCGTAATGTAAGTGTTTAGACGTTCTTTCGTCTTAGCATTTTTTGTATTAAATCGATTCGTAATTAATACAATGTAAATCGGTCCTAATCCAAACATGATTAGTGGATTTCGATAAAGTCTATATGAGATCTTTGTCCAAGTAGATGCTGCAATATACTCATCTACAGTTAGAACCCACATATCACCAATCCCTCTTTTATCTAAGTTACTACTTGTTGCATGATGAATTGAGTGACTGTGTTTCCATTGACTAAACGGAAATAACGTTATGATGCCTGTAATTGTTCCCAAAATTTTATTAGCTGTTTTATTTTTGAAAAATGATTGATGACAACAATCATGGAAAATAATGAAAATTCGAATCAAAAATAATGCTGCGCCTAAATCGAATAGTAAAGTTAATAGTATAGATGTTGAAATGCTTTTATAAGCAAGAATCCATAAAACGATGAATGGAATGAAAGTATTGATCATTTGCCAAATACTTGCTTTTAAATTTGATTTTTCATAAGGGATGATTTGTTTACGTAAGTTCTTTTGGTTTAGTTGTGACATTTAATTATTCCTTCCTTATGTTTTATTACTAAGTAATAATATGTAATCTTAATTATAACCGTTAATTTTTACTGTGGTAGTATCATGCGTCATACGATAAATATGACAAATGTCATATTACTTCTAATGATATTTTTTAGTTAAATAAATACTCGACATTATAAAAGTTTTTATTTTTGTTTATGAAAATATGCACATTTTATTTAAATAATTGCTCTGATATTAATGATTGTTGATATCCCCGTAAGTATAGGCACCTTCCTTGGAGCGAAGAGTGAGTCTGCTCTGCGCTCGTGACTTACTCCTTGCGTGAGTTTCAACTCTCCCCCATCTCACACAATGGACCCCACAAGCCTGCCGAGGAGGCTCAGCTCACGACACACGGAAAGGGATCATCCTTGATTTAAAATCAACTAACACATACTAAAATAGCAACAATCAATACGAAAACAGCCAAATAAAAAGAGCAATACGAAAAGTATTGCTTCAAATAATGCTATATTTTTGATAGTTCTATTACTAACCGATAGGATTTGTAACCTTTTTCTTTTTAATTTTTCCGAAAGGCTTAAAATAAGTTATAACAGTCATAAAACACATACATACTAAATTAAAGAGCCCGGTAATAATAATTGATAACCACTTAGTATTAAACTGTTGAATAGCTAATGCTTTAATTCCTAAATGATGAGCTGTTTCTACAAGAAATAAAAACCAATCATTAATGAAAAAGATTCCAAGTAAAATGATCAAGATCGTTAATACAAGTTTAATGACCACCCAATAATATTTTACTAAACCCCACTGTGTCCAAATTGATAATAGAATGCCAGTAATCAGAGTCGCAAGTGCAGGATATTTAAGTAAATTCTCATCGATTAAATGCATGCTTGATAATGTATAAATTAACTGATCTCCATTATGAGCATTTTTTAAATAGAAACCTAAAAGCAATAGACTTAACGTGCCGCCAAACCAAGCACATATTGCAATTACATGAATACTTACTAAAATATTTTTTTTCGTTAAATTGATTTTTTTAGCCACTATATCTTTCCTCCATTATAATTCTCAATTTTTATCTATTTCTAATCATAGTGGCTATATATAAAACAACTATTATTAAATTCTTAAATATTTCTTAAATAATCTCTGAGCTCTGAACTATTCCTTTAACAAATCTTTTATAGTTCAGCAATCATTTCGATAGGAGTAAATAAAAAAAATCGTTAAACATCGTTTAACGATTTTTTTATAATTTAAATCGATATCCTGCTCCCCAAACTGTTTCAATATAATTAGGATTTGATGGATCCTTCTCGATTTTTTCTCGTATTTTACGAATATGAACTGTTACAGTTGAGTTATCACCAATCGTATCAAACCCCCATATACGATCGAATAAATGATCTTTACTAAAAACTTTATTCGGATTGGAAGCCAGAAAAGATAGTAAATTAAATTCTTTTGTAGTGAAAATTTTTTCTATCCCATCTACAAAAACCTGTCTTGATTCTTTGTTAACAGTTAATCCTCTAGCCTGTAATACATCATTACTCTGTTCGTTACTTGTAAATCGTTTGTATCTTGCAAGATGTGCTTTTACTCTAGCGACTAATTCACTCGGACTAAAAGGTTTGACAATAAAATCATCTGCTCCTAAACCAAATCCTCTTATTTTATCAATGTCTTCCGTTTTTGCAGAAACAATTAATACAGGAATGTTTCTAGACTCTCTAATTTTTTTACAAATTTCAAACCCGTTTACTTCTGGAAGCATTAAATCCAATAATATTAAATCATAATTTTCGTTTAATGACTTATGTAACCCAATTTTACCGTTAGAAATGATTTCAACAGAAAATCCACTAATTTCAAGATAGTCTCTTTGTAGTTCTGCTATGCTAATATCATCTTCTATAATTAGAATATTGCTCATTTGATCTCCTTATTAGATGGTCCTTTTTTAAGTGTAAATTGAATTACAGTTTGTTCACCTAATTTGCTTTCAGCCCAAATTTCTCCGCCATGCTCCTCTACAATTAGCTTGGTAATTGCAAGCCCTAAACCTGTTCCTCCAGTAGAAGCATTTCTTGAAGGATCTGCGCGATAAAACCGATCAAAAATATAAGGAACTGCTTCGTTTGTAATTCCTATTCCATTATCTTTAACTTTTACTAAAATAAAATCTTTCTGTTCATTTAAACTTACTTCTAATTGTTTATGTTCTTTATCCATATATTTTAAACTATTTTGAACTATGTTAGTAAATGCTCGTTTTAATTGCTCTCGGTCTAACAAAACTGTTGTATGTTTTGTCTCCATTTTATTTTCATATACGACTGAAATATTTTCTTTTTCTAAATCAAATTGAAGTTCTTCAATTATATCTACCAAATAATTATGTAAATCCACTTCTTCTATATCAAAAGGTATCCGATTCAAATCAAGCTTAGAGAATAAAAATAACTCATCTATTAAATGGTCCATGTCAATTGTTTTAGTATAGATTGTTTGGAGATAACGGTCTAATTTTTCAGGTGAGTTGGCAACACCGTCCCTTATGCCCTCAACATAACCTTTTATCGATGTTATTGGTGTTTTTAAATCATGAGAAATATTTGCTATCAATTCTTTACGATTAATTTCATACTTTTTCTGAACATCAGATGCGTGCTTTAAATTTTTTCTCATCTCTTCAAAACGGATAGCTAATTTACCTAATTCATCATTATTTAAAGGTGTAATATGAAAGTCAAGATTCCCTTCACTAATGTTCAATGCAGCTTCGTTTAATTTTTTTACTGGTTTCAAAATACTTCTGGATACGAAATAGGATAATAACCCATTTGTAATTGCAAAGATTGGAATGATCAATCCAAAACGTAAAAAATAAAAAACATGTTGCGGTGGACCAATTGGTCTTTTTTCTAAACCATTAAAATAGAAAACACCTAATAGAATTTCTATAATGATAAATGAAACTATTGGAATCAAAATCATTGCGATATTCGATATGATTAATCGTTTTCGGATGGACAAGTTCATTTCCAACTTTCTTAAAGTGTAATTAAGTGTTTTGACACTTTAATTATCGTCAATTTTCTATCACTCTTTGAATTAAAACTATTATTAGCTTAATCTTTATTCCTTAATTGCATCTTATCCATTTCTTAAATATTTCTTAATTATTTTGCTAAATACTTATATCTAAAAAATGGAAAATTTGTTTATGGGAAAAAGTGTGACACTCAATTACGTATCACACCATTTTTATTTTTATTTTTATGATTTGTAAGAAGAATTGTTAATTATCACTTTAGAATCCCCGCTCTGAGCCTAAACAGTCCCGCAAACTGCTACAAGAGTCCTCCACCTTACGTTCCAATCAACTTCTTAATTTATCGGTCGCCTTCTTTACGTCAACTGATCGATAAAAACAATCTTTTAAAGGAAGCCTTTATTTAAATACCAACATTAAACATTAACAAAGTTTAATTTTAAGAAAGTTTACCTACAAAATTTATCTTTTCTAATTCAAATGAATCAAAGGCACCATCTAATATTTTCCTGACATCTTGAAGGGTATCTTGTAAACTAACTGACGCACCCTTTATGCCTGTAAAAGTTTCTGCTACATAAAAAGGTTGCGTTAGATATGCTTCGAGTAATTCACCACGTTTAAAAGTAGTTTTTTCATTTTCTGGTAAAGAGTCTAATCCATGAATTGCAACGAATGAACGTAATTCTCGATATCTACGAAGTAATTTTTGAGAAGATTTTTGTATTATATTGTGGTTTTGATCTTGATGTATATCTTCTGATACAGTGGACGTTGAGTAAATCGGATTGATTGCTGGGTATTTATGTCTTGCAGCTAAATCTGCATCGAACTGCCATAGTGTTTCTAGTGGACCATATGGAATATCCTCATCAACTGCTCCACCTTTTACATCAACAAGGAAAGTAGTTACATTTTCAATTCCTATATCAGATAATTTTTGATGAAGTTGATTAATATCACCACTTATTACATTCGAACGATCTGCTGCAAATGCCACATCTACATTATTACCAGCTCTAGCTATGATTTCGTATACTTCGTCAATTGTTGTACATACATGTTTAACATCATCTAAAATATCATCAATCTCGGGGTATCTACCTTCGGGTCTTAATAAAACTGTCAAATATGAATCGTTTTTTAGTTTATAAAACAGTTCAGCCAGGACAACTAATTGTCCCATACCAGGTCTAGCAATTAGTCCTACAGTACCACCTTTTACTAATGGAGCAAATAAGTCTAACGTTTTAATACCAGTTTCGATCATTTCGATTTTCTCCCCTCTAATAATAAGTTCGTCTAAAGTGCATTCAGCAAGTGTTGCAAGTGCAACTAATGTTCTCACTTCAGATTTGCCAATCGATATTTTACCAGTACATAGATTTGAAACAGTCGCTGCACGAAGTCCGATAGATTTTGCTGCGCTTGTTAAATTCGGTACTCTCCGACGTAATAATCCAACGTTTAAGCGTAAATTTTCCATATTTCCCCTCCTCTTTTTAAATTTATTCTAATTCTCAGAAAAAATCAACATTTTTTACTCTTGAAAGTAAAAATAATTACGTTCGAATATAATAATACATAGTAAATGCGATATTCTAATTAAAATATCTCAAATTTTTTTTATTTATTCACTTGCTATTTTTTCTAGTAGTGCACTTATTTCAGAAAGATCATCAATCGAATAAGCTGGTTCAAAATCCCCCCATTGATGATCTTTCTTCCAAATTACAGACATCCCAACATTTTCAGCTCCAAAATAATCGTTTTTTGGATGATCTCCGATAAATACACATTCTTCTGGTAATACATCGAAATATTCGATTGCTTTTTTGAAAATCGCTGCATTTGGTTTACTTACACCTTCTGTTTCTGAGATTAATATACAATCAAAAAATTGATCAATTCCCAGCGCTTTTATATTATCCAGTTGGAATTTTCCTCTTCCATTTGAAATAATTCCTAAATGGTAAGATTTGTTTTTTAAATCTTTTAACATAGTGATTAAATTATCAAAGGGTACACAATGATGTTTAAATTGAGATAAATAATCATCAAGTAATTCATTTATAGTTACATCTTTTAAATTATACTCATCAATCAATTGAGTGAAGACTTTATCCTTCCAAACATAACCGCGACTATCTAACTCTATAAATCTTGAAATATATGTTTCCTTTTTAATATGATTTAGATTCGCAATAAACCTTACATATTGTTTTTCAATAAAGTTTAAAAGTGATGCATCCCGATTTAATAAAGTGCCATCAAAATCAAATAGTACTACTTTAATCATTTTTGCCCCCTCCTTAAATTTATTATTTTATAGTTTTTTTAAAATTACAAATTATGTAAATAAACCATTCTTTTACTATGCAATATTTGGTTATTTGACCATTCGCCCAAACAATGAATAAACAATTGTCATACTTTATAAAGATCAAATTAAAGGAGTTGAAATAATGGATATTTATCCTCCATATAGAGTTTTCCCTGGTCAACCCGGTGGATTTCCTGGTCAACCCGGCGGATTTCCCGGTCAACCTGGTGGATTTCCTGGTCAACCCGGCGGATTTCCCGGTCAACCTGGTGGATTTCCTGGACAGTCAGGTGGTCAACCTACATCTCCGCCACCTTCGTTCACACCTTCTCAACCATCAGCAACTTTATTTGCAGTAGATCCTGGGGCAATTGCAGGATGCAGATTTAGAAATACGTTTGTTTGGTTAAATAACGGGGAATCATTCTGGTTTTTCCCTACTTTTGTAGGTCGCCATTCAGTTGCAGGTTATAGATGGTTTGGATTCTTCTGGGCATATTTTGGTATTGATACAAATCGAATACGTTCATTTACATGTTTCTAAAAACTATAAAAAGCCTTGTGATTTTATCATAAGGCTTTAAACATGACTATATTTAATGAATTGAAATCCATCATTGTTGCTTTTGTAAATATTCATTATCCACTTTATTAAATACAAATACTTTATTTCTTCCTGTAATTTTAGCTGTGTATAATGCTTTATCTGCAGCATCGATTGCTTCTTTTCTTTCCATTAAATCATTTGGAATAAAAGTTGCTACACCAATACTTACTGTAACATATTGTACAGTTAATGAATTAATATTTGGAATTTTAAGTTCAAAAATACTCTCTCGAATTCTTTCTGCGATTTCGATTACTTTTTTTTCTGAAGTATCTGATAGGATACCAATAAATTCTTCTCCACCATATCTAGCTGAAAAGTCTGATTCGCGATGTAAATTCATTGAAATTGCATTTGCAACCACTTGTAAACAATTATCACCTTCAATATGCCCATAAGTATCATTAAATTTCTTAAATGAATCAATATCAATTAGCATGATCGAAAGTGGTTTTTGTGAAAAAATTGCCTCATCCCATCTCATCGTATAGATTTCCTCAAAGTAGCGTCTGTTTGCGATTCCAGTTAAACCATCACTCATCGACAATTTATGTAGCAATTGATTGGCCTGTTGTAATTTCCGTTCAGCTTTCTTTTGTTCAGAAATATCTCTAAAAACTACCATTGTTGCAGGTTTACCTTCAAAATTTACTTTTGACCCTGAAAAAGCCAACTCAATCGACCTTCCATCTAAGCGTATATACATACTTTCTTTCTGGTCACTTTTCTTACTTCCATGTATAAACTGCTCGAACCTATTTAATGAATCTTCTCGGTAATTTGGATCTATTAGATCAAATACATAAAGTCCTATCAAATCTGAAGGATGTTTAGCACCCAGTAAATTCGCAGCTTTATTATTTGCTAACTGAATAAATCCACCAATTTGAACAAATATTCCATCAGGTGATGTTTCAATAAGTGTACGATATCTTTCTTCACTTTCCTTTAATGCATTTTTGAGTTCATTACTCTTCTTTAGAAATAAAATAAAAGCGGCAATCACACTTCCGCCTCCAATAATAAAGCTTTCATAAAGTGGCAAGATGGGAAATATTGCGTGTGAATACATTATGTTTTGGTAAATCATTAAACTACAACTTAAAATAATTAAAAATAGAATCATAGAAAACCATTTTAACCAATATTTGTGAATGAATTTCGATATCAGACCACTTGCAATTACATTAATTGTGATCGAAATACATGCAGTTATTGAGCCTTCATTAATTCCGTTAATAGAGAATCGGAAACATATCAACAGAATTCCAGTCACTAATGTCGCCCTGATTCCACCAAAATATGCGGCTGAAAAAATAGCAAGCTGTCTTAAATCTAAGATATTATTTTTATAAACCTCAAATCCAAAATAGATTAATATGATTCCTAATAATCCGTGAATTACTCCTACAATAATTGAATAGTTTTTTGAATGCTTTTGAAGTAAAAAAGTTTGAATTCTATTAAATCCAAAGAGAAAAAAAATTAATAGTGAAAAATTAAGAAATAAATCTTTAATCATAAACTCACCTTTAATATCAAGTAATAGTTACTTTCCATTTCATAGCGATAGTCCCATAATCACGGTATTATTATATTTTCCATTTATAAATACGTCTTCTTTTATATTACCTTCTACTTCAAATCCTAAATTTTTATACAATAGGATTGCTTTTTCGTTATCTTCATTACAGGTTAATTGTATTTTTTTTGAAAACTTATTTTGTGAAGCCCATTTAATTAAATATTCCATCAACATTTTACCTAAACTTAGACCCCAATATTCTTTTTTCACTACGATTCCTAGTGTTCCAACATGTTTCGTTCGTTCTTTTTGACTAGAATTTATTGATGCGATACTAATAATTTGATTATTTTTTAATGCTAATAAAATAATTGAATTCTCTTCATTTGAAGTACTTTCCAAAAAATTTTGATATTCAATTAAGTCTCTTATAAATTCATTTTTTCCAAAAGAAAGAAAGTTAGTTTCACCACCAACAATATTATAAAAATCAATAATCGACTTTGCATCATCTTTTGTAGCTTCTCGAATTGTAACACTATCACCATTTTTTAAGAACATTTCAAACATCTTCTATCTCCTTTACGTACTAAAAAGAGCTGCGTATGCAGCCCATTATTATTAAATATATACTTTAGTTTAGTTTATTCCATTGTACATTTTAACATATTATCCTTAAAAATCCATTTCATTCCTTGAAATCTTTTTCTTCTCACTAGAAATTACAACAATAAATGCCCCAGCTAAAACAACTGTCCCACCGAATAATTGCAGTAAGTTCATTCTTTCATTAAATAGAATCGTAGAAAAAAGTATCGTGATAACCGGTTCGATCATACTTAAAATAGACCCCTTTGTAGGACCAATTAATTTTATTCCAGCAAAAAAAGATAACATAGAAATGACACTTGATATGATGGAAATACTTAAAATTGATAGCCATCCGACTAAACTAAAATGCATATGAAGTGAATTAGTTGATACTCCCACGATCAAAAATGAAATTGCTGCAAACAAGGTAATATATGCACAAGTTACAATTGGCGGTACCTGTAATGTTATTCGACCACCTACTATAATATAAATTGAATAAACTACTGCGGCTGCCAACGCAAGTAAGATTCCTATTATATTAGGACTTTCTGTTGGTGAACCTAGTACAAACATAATGCCTATTAATGAAATAAGGATAGATAGTATAATGGTCTTTGTTAGTTTCTCTTTATTTACAAAAAAAGAAAGAATCGAAACAAATACTGGATATAAGTATAATAACAACGCAGCTAATGAAGCAGGTATGTATTTAACTGAACTGAAATAAAAACTTGATTGTAAAGTGTATAGTACTCCACCTAACAATAGAAATAGAGCTAATTGCTTAAAAGTTATTAAAACCAATTTCTTTCTAACTAGTAAATAGCCAAAAAAGATAATTGTCGCAAACGTAAACCGTAAAAATAATAATGTATTAACACTGATATTTTGGTCATAAGCATAGATTGCAAATATAGGCATTAATCCAAATGCAGTAGCCGATAATAGTATTAAAAGATATCCAATATACATTCGAATCCCCCACTTTAATAACAACTAATTTTATTTTAGAATTTTTAATTTATTTAAGTTTAACATATCCGTCGTAATTACTTATACAGTACATTTTCAAAATTTATAAAATATTCATATATTTAAGTGCTCTACCAATAAATTGTAAAAAGGTTAAAAATTAAATATTATTATGACATCAAAGCAAGTAAAAAATAATAAAAAGGAATGATAAGGATGGAATTATTAGGGCTTCATCATATTTCTTTGCTTACGGGAAAAGCAGAAAGGAATTATGAATTTTTTACAAAGGTTTTAGGGATGCGACTTGTAAAAAAGACTGTCAATCAGGATAATACTTCAAGTTATCATTTGTTTTATGGAGATTCAAAAGGGAGTCCTGGCACTGAAATAACTTTTTTTGATATTCCTGGTATTGGGCATACATATCCTGGTCATTCAAGTATTTCTTCTACCTCTTTACGAGTTAGTTCAACTGAATCTTTGCATTATTGGAAAGAACGCTTTACTATACTTGGTGTATCCCATGATGAAATTGTTAAAAGAGCTAATCGAGATACCCTATCATTTAATGATTTCGAAGGCACCCGTTTACATTTAGTGGCAGACAACGGTGAAATAGGTGTACCACCTGGAATTCCATGGAATCAATCTGACATTCCTGTAGAACATGGTATTTTGGGATTAGGTCCAGTAACACTTACAGTTAAAGAGTCTACTCCAACAATTAATATATTAACGGAAGTATTAGATTTCAGACATGTCGGGTCTTATCCATCTCTCGAAGGAGATTACCCAGATATCGAGGTATATGCTACAGGACTAGGTGGTTCCGGTGCTGAAGTACATATAGAAACAAGAGCGGACTTACCGAGGGAAAGACCGGGCCGTGGCAGTGTTCATCATGTTGCATTCCGAGTACCTAATGAGGAAGAATACGACCGTTGGGCAGAAAAAATCTCATCTCATGGAATAATGAATTCAGGTAAAATAGAACGCTACTACTTTAAAGCATTTTACTTTAGAGAACCAAATCATATTTTATTTGAGTTATCTACTGATACTCCTGGTTTTGATGTTGATGAATCAATAGAAACATTAGGGGAAAAATTGGCCCTTCCTCCATTTCTAGAACCAAAGCGTGCGGAAATTGAGGCTAATATTCGTCCTTTAGAAATAAATTAAAAAAAGTAAAAAAGACATCAGAAAGTGCTAGATGTCTTTTTTATATGTTGATTATTGAACGAAATTTAAGATGTAAATCTTTATTCCCAGTAATTTTTCATAAGGGATTTTGACCATTCAGATTGTTTTATTTCCCCTTTTGGTAAAAATTCTTTCATTACAGGTTTAATATCGATAATTGGCGTTCCATTTATTGCATCTAATCCTTTTACAGTTATCGTTCTTTCTTTGTGGTTTAATAACTCGACTGTAGTTAGCCCCAGTTTATTTGGTCTATTTTTTCCTCTTTGTGCAAATATCCCAACTTTTGGATAGTCTGTATTATTTCGTGGATGACGTGCATTAAATTGAATTTTATCATCGGTGACTTGATCAAAATAAAAAATAATTTCTAAATGGGAAAAATCCGTAATCCCTTCTAAAGATTGTTCAGATATTAGATCTACTAATTCAATTTCCGAAACAACCCCGCCCCAGTTATCATCTTCTATTTCTTGTCTAGAGTTTTTAACAAATGCAATTGGATTAATTGTATAACTCAACTACCCCACCCCTATCAAAATCTGATCTAATGCTTCCATTTTAAAATTAAGCATCTTATTATTAATTTCCTGTTTTAAAAGGAATTTTATTTTCTACCTTTCATTTTTAATGGTGCATTTCTCATCATAGGAAAAGTTAATAATTGTAGAAATATCCCAATGAATCCGATTATCGTATAAGTAACGTTAATGTTGTTCTCGATAATCCATGTAAATATCGTCGAATTATATCCACCAATTGATGAAAGTGTTAACAAAATACTTACTAAAACAAATACTAAAAGAAAATTTAGTACACCCAATCTTCGAATTAACACTGCGATAAAAGAAGAGATTCCTAGAATTAAAAATCCTATCATTAAATCTATCCAATAATAAGTAAAGAAATGATAATCTGCTGAACTTAACGAACCTGGATGAAAAAAATGAAATCGATTTATTCCTTTATCTGCTAGAAAATTCATTAAAAGGTAAAGTAAATTAAGAAACGTAATACTTCCGATCACCATTAAAATAGCCATTAGATTGTACGATTTTAAAAACTGAGATCTTGTACTGCCTAATCCAATTGCAACTTGGAAAGGAATAACTAATCCTGCTACTGCAAATGTACAAATCCCTCCATATGTTGGTCCGAATAGTGCAGCATCTGTGTTCATTGGGATACGAAAAATTAAGCTTATTAAAAGATAGATAACTGCTAAACCGATTGTAATCGTTGAAAATATAGTGAAGTACCATTTTAAGTCATCAAATATTAATTGATAAGTCCCATTTTTCGAATTCATTCTCCCACCTCAATTTTAGTTTGACTTGTTACATTAATTAAATAGTCTTGTAATGTTGCTTTTTCAATTAATAGATTGTTATCTTTTGCAATTTTTTTCCATTCATTAGATATAGTTTCATCAAGCATAACCTTTTGTGTGGATCGTATATTAGTAGATTCAATTACTTTTGAGTTAGAAATTATTTCTTTTAAAGTACTTGCGTCTCCTGAAAGAATAATACCTTTTTCACGGATTATTTCCATATCTTCATTTAAAAGAACTTTACCATTGTGTACAACTAAAAGTGATTCACATAAAGGCTGAATTTCTTCAATATGATGCGTAGAAAGTAAAATTAATCGTGGATTATTCTCATAGCTTTCTAATAAAACATCATAAAATTGTTTTCGTTTTACTGCGTCTAATCCATTTGTTGGCTCATCAAGAATTGTAACACTAGCATTACTCGCTAAACCTAGAACAATCTGAGTCGCAGTTTTCATACCTTTTGAAAATTTGGTTACTTTTTTAGATAAAGGTAATTCAAATAATTCAATTAGGTACTCTGCAAATTTTTGATCCCAATTTGGGTGAAAGTAGCGTCCAAACTTTAACACATCTTCCATTTTCCAGTTTTGCCCAAATGGATGGTTCTCTTGTATATAACAAATGTTTTCTAAAGCAGCTAAATTATCATAAGGTTCTTTTCCCAATATTTCAATTTGTCCTTGTGTAGGTTTAAAATGCCCTGCAAGTAAACTCATTAAAGTTGTCTTTCCAGCACCATTTCTACCCCATAATCCAATAATTTTCGGCTCGATTTCATTAAAATTAAAATCAATTAAAACTGGCGATTTATTATATCCATAAGATAAATTCTTAACTTGAATCATTTACTTCCCCCCTCGTTTGTGCCTATTTTCCGCTTTATTAATTCAATTACCATGTCTTCATCAAGCTGAATTCGTTTTGCTTCATTTAATAAAGGGGATACAAACTCTTCATAAAATTGTTGTTTTCGTTCTGATAACAATTTTTCCATCGCACCTTTAGCTACAAACATACCTACACCTCTTTGTTTATAAATGATCTCTTTATCAACTAAAGATTGAAGACCTTTTCTTGCAGTTGCAGGATTTATGTTATAGAAGCGAGATAATTCATTTGTTGAAGGAACTTGTTCCTCTTCCTTTATTCTTCCATCAATAATTTCATCCATAATCAAGGATGCAATCTGTTGAAATATTGGCTGTGATTCGTCTAATGTAGGTTTCATTATCAGCTTCCTTTTCTGGTTAGTTGATTGGTTAGTTACTTGTGTAACTAACTATACTACTCTTTAAATCATATGTAAAGGGTCTAAAATTAGTACGCCCAATTTATTTCCTAATTCAGATTAAAAAACCTTTCGCTTTTAAGCCGAAAGGTTTTTTGTCATCATTTATTATTTTAAATAATGTTTTTTTCCTCTAGAATCGTTCCAACAACAGTATATTTTCCTTCTATAAAAGTTAATGGATTAGCAATTGTTAATGTTTTAACTGATTGAATATAATTAGTTGTGTAAGAGCTAGTATTTCCAGGAACGACAGTTAAAATAAACTTATTTTTACTTGTAATTTCTACTTTTAATGACTCCGAGCTATTAGTACTATTGTATATAGTAACTGTTGTCAAAGCGATTAAATTTGCAGCTATACTCCATAATTCAATAGGCGTCGTTTGATTTTCTTGAATAAAAATATTTCCACAACAATCAATAGGAATTGGAGGATCAACTTTTTTAGAAGAAGGCTGTGGGGGCGGAATTGGCATTGAAATTGGTTCATGAACAGGAAAAGCATTGCAAAAATTATTAGACAGAAATGGTTTTTTATGTTTCACTACCTTCCCCCCATTTATCTTTAAAAACTTGATATGAACCATTTTTATATAATAAACAAAAAAATTTATATAGTATTATATAAATTCACAAAAAAAAAGTGACTTACTCCTTAACTAAGAAATTAGAAAGCTATCGTTAGAAAGTCACTGTTTGTCACTATTTAATTTTTTAACCGACTCTTACAATTGTTAACGTAGCAGCTGTCGTACCAGCTGCCAATGTTACGGTCGCTGCCAATGTCGCTGATGCAGTTACTCTAATTTGATCACCTGATGTTATATTAATGATTATTTGATTACTGATTAAACTTAATCCAACAGCGGCCTGCACTTGAGTACCTGCCACCCCTACTCCGTTACGAAATAATTGAAAAGTTGTAAGTAAAGTTAACGTAGGATAAACTTGATAAGTTATTAAATACCTCCCAGTTGTATTAATCGTAAAAATTGTAGCTGTTGGATTGTTCACAGTAATATCTGCCGATAAATTTTGCGCATTTGGAAAGGGAATATTCATCGTTGGGTTCAATAATGTTATCGCAATTACTGCACCAGAAGTATTTGCTGCTGATCCGGATGTTGTAAATCCTGGACCGGTTGCTCCAGTTTCTCCTGTTGCTCCTGTTGGTCCTGTTGCTCCCGTTGGCCCTGTTATTCCTGTTACTCCTGTTGCTCCTGTTGGCCCTGTTACTCCTGTTGCTCCTGTTGCTCCCGTTGGCCCTGTTACTCCTGTTGCTCCTGTTGCTCCCGTTGGTCCTGTTACTCCTGTTGCTCCCGTTGGCCCTGTTACTCCCGTTGGTCCTGTTACTCCAGTTGCTCCCGTTGGTCCTGTTACTCCTGTTACTCCCGTTGGTCCTGTTACTCCTGTTACTCCCGTTGGTCCTGTTACTCCTGTTACTCCCGTTGGTCCTGTTACTCCCGTTGGTCCTGTTACTCCTGTTGCTCCTGTTGGCCCTGTTCCTCCCGTTGGTCCTGTTACTCCTGTTGCTCCCGTTGGTCCAGTAGGTCCAAGTTTATTTAATCCATTGCAATAATGACTATTACAACAAGTACACTTTATTTGCAGATAATTTAAACCTTTTACATATGGAATTTGATTCCCACTATCATCAAAAGTATTAAAATAGGAAGACATATTAGCTCCTCTTTTCAATAGATAGTCCTACCTATTTAGTAAAGTTACTGATTTTACTAGGATCGATGAAATGAACTTACATAGAATATCTGACTGTAATGCAAAACTCTCCCCCAACAACACCTGCTAGTCCTGTTGTATCAATTTGAATTTCATCAAATTGTTTTTCTGAAAAAGCAACACTACTTTGAGGAGGTACTGAAAAAGAATCAACAACTGTGCCGACTCTTAAAAAATTCACAATAATATTTCCTGTTACAGAATCGTTTTTTACGTAACCAGAAGCAGATATAATTGGAGCAATATTATTTGTATAAATTGTAATTACACCAGGTGCAGTCACTTGCCAAGTGGTGCACACTTTATCTTGAAAAATATTCTTAGTAGAACAACAGCCTACTCCATTGTTGCACATGATTTATCCCCTCTATTTCTTTTCGTTTAAACAGAATATCTTGCAGTAATACAAAATTCTCCCTGAAATAATTCACCTGTAGCACCGACTGGGATGACTGCAACAATCGTATCAAACCTTTTTATTGTAAATGCTAAACTTGAGCCTAATGGAATCGACTCAGTATTAATGATTCCTCCAGTCGAATTTAGAAAATTAATTACGATGGGTGCAGTAATAGAACCAATTTCATATTTGATAAAACCTGTCCCTGCGATATTTTGATTAAAATTATTTTGATATAAAAGAATATTAACAGGTGCTGCACCGCCTATTCCAGACCAAGGAATACAAATTTGGTCTTGTACAAATACTTTATCTGGGCAGCAACTTAATGTAGTTGTGGAACAATTACTTGATGCCATTAAAAATACCTCACTTTCAATTAGAGAAAGAATGTTCTTGATATATAATGTAGACAAACTGTTATTGATTGTATGTTTGTCACGAAAAAAACCACTTTAATAATAAAGTGGTTTTACCTGGAAATATCATATATAAACAACTTCTCTTAAATTACTTTATTGCTTCATGTACTTTTAATAATTTCCCTTTAATGGTTGTATTCTTCATGGCTCTTAATACAAGTGGACCTTTGCCATTTAAAATATCAACATACGATACATTTTCTTGAATCGTAATGATGCCAATATCTTCAGCAGAAACTCCATTTAGTTTCGCAATCGTTCCTACAAAATCAACCGCTCTGATCTTCTTTTTCTTTCCGCCATTAAAATACAATTTCATTATGTTTTGATTTAACTGTTCATTTTTGTCCTTTTTAAGTTTAGGACGTTCATTTAATTTCGCCTCAAAATCAGCTCTGTTTGCATTAACTTCTTCTTTTGTAGGGCAATCCTTTTTAGGTAACTTGAATCCAATATATTGTTCTATTTCGTTTAAGAATTTCTCCTCGAAAGGTGTAATGAAGGTTATAGCCTTCCCTGTATTTCCCGCTCTACCTGTTCTACCAGTACGATGAACGTAACTTTCTTTTTCCATTGGAAGATCAAAATTTATAACATGTGTAATATTATCAATATCAATACCTCTTGCAGCTACGTCTGTCGCAACTAAATAGCGGAATTTCCCCTTTTTAAAATCATTCATCACATCAAAACGATCTTCTTGAATCATGCCTCCATGAATTTTATCGCATGGATAATCCCAATCATCTAATTGATTAAGTACATTATCAACTCTCTCTTTCGTTCTGCAAAAAATAATACAACTATCTGGATTTTCAGTGATTGTAATATCTTTTAGAAGTTCGAGCTTGTCTTCTTCCTTTGCTTCAAATAATGAATGGTCTATATTCTTTGTAGTTAAACTAGAGGATTGAATCTCGATATTTATAGGATTTTTCATATACTTATGACTTAAACTCTCTATAGTCTCAGGTAAAGTAGCCGAAAATAACATCGTTACTCTGTCACTAGGAAGTTCATTTATAATCGATTCAACTTGATCAATAAATCCCATATTTAACATTTCATCTGCTTCGTCAATAACTAAAAATTTAATCTGTTCCAAAGCTAGCGTACCTTTTTCGATATGATCTAATACACGTCCAGGAGTCCCTACTACGACGTGGTTTTTCTGTTTTAGTTCTATTTTTTGTCTATCAAATGGATGTTTTCCATAAACTGCAGTTGCTTTAATTCGTTTTAACCTGCCAATATTAGTAAAATCCTCTTTTACTTGAACTGCAAGTTCTCGAGTAGGAGTTAAGATCAATGCTTGAGGTTTGTTCTCTTCCCATTCTACTAATTCACAAATTGGTATTGCAAAAGATGCCGTTTTACCACTTCCGGTTTGTGACTTTACTACAAGATCTTTTCTTTTCAAAGCAACTGGAATAACTTCACTTTGAACTTCTGTTGGATTCTCATAATTTAAACTTGCCAGTGCTTTAACAATTTCATTACTTAATAAATAGTCATCGAAACCTAGTTTACTCATTTACTAACCTCTTTTATATTTTTTATCTAATTATTTTGATATTAATTTGATTCAATGTATTAGAATTAATACTTTATATTATTATCCTTATAAGTCAATGCTATTTAATTAATGGATAGTGATTTTCGTCTTGTAAAAATTCGACTCTTTCTTGTAATCTTAAAGTTATTACCTCTTGTTTTGCTTCATTTAGTATAACTTCAGACGGATAAACCGTAGAAAATAATAAAATCCTACCTCAATTTAGAAGTAGGAAGTACATTCTTTAATCAGTTCAAACGAAATATTTCTTCAATATATTTTTTAAATTTCTTTTATAATTGATTAAATCATAAGTAGTATTATTAACAATTTCCTTCTTAATACTTAACTCTTTGACAATTTGATCTTCAAAAGCTTTTCTTTCTTGAAGAATTTTAATTGTCCCATTTAAGCCGGACAAATCGTTTGCTTGCCCAAACTCTTGTGTAGAATAATAATCTATGAAACCCTCCAGCCATTCTTTTGGCCTCTCTTTAATTGCTTTATTAAATGAAAGCTCTAAATCGTCTTGATTTATATAAATTAATAACGGATCTAATATTTTAACTGCATTTTCTAATGCTTTAATATACTTTAAAACCTGCCCCTTCGAAATATTGTATTTAATCATACCAACTGTGATTGGATTTTGAATAAAACAGCATTCGAATATAATTACTTTTTCGTTGTGTTGAGCATTTAAAGCAAACTTTTTCCATTTATTTTCAATATGGAATTGATTTTGATTGAATGGTAATTCGTAAATATCCTTTTTGCTAATGATATTTAATAATTCGTCTGGAAATTTATCTCCAAGTTCATTCTTTATTTTTTGATAAGGAATGAAATAGCCTGTACGATCTTCAGTTACACGTTTAAAAAAATCAAAATCTAAAATATGCTCAGATAATAATTGATTTAATTCAGCTTTTGAGATATAAGCTACGTAATCAAAATCAGCAGGATGATTTAAATTACCTTCAAGAAATAATTCATTCTCCAAATTCATCTCACAAAGTATTTCATTTAATAAAGTTGCTGTTGTTGATTTTCCAAAGCCCGGTAGACCTTCTACTAAAATTAATTTTGGTTTGATCATTACAGTGTCCTCACTTTAAAATAATTAAATTGATTGATTCTATTTATCTATATGCTCCACTGTAATCACCTCATATTTATTTTCCTACTATTTAAATTAAATACAATAAAATAAAAATTGTAAACTATATTAATCTAAATATAGTCTTCTATTTTTTTCATTTCCAATTTTAATTCCGAAACAATTGAATCAATACAATCATCATCGAATGGTGAAGTAAGTCTTGCTTCTTTTAAAATTGATAAAAAAGATTTACTACCACCAATCTTACAAATTTGAAGAAATTTTGAGATAGCCAATTCCATATTAGTGTTTGATTCAGTAAATAGTTGGAATGCACAAATTTGAGCTAGTGCATAATCAATAAAATAAAAAGGTGTTTTATAAATTAACGTTTGTTGTTGCCAGTATCCACCTCTTTCTAAAAAGTCATTTCCTTCATAATTTCTAAAAGGTAGATATAGCTTTTCAATTCTTCTCCATTCCTTTTTTCGTGCACTTGGAATAATATTCGGATTTTCATAGATAAAATGCTGAAATTCATCGATTGCTACACAATAAATCATCCAATCAATCGCACCAATCAAATGCGAATATTTATATTTATGAACATCCTCTTCAAAGACTAAATCTAATGAACGCCAAATTAATAATTCCATGCTCATGGAATGAATTTCGCAAGCTTCATAAGTTGGATAATGGTAGTCAACTAATTCAATCTGTCTACTTGAGTACAATTGAAAGGCATGACCGGCCTCATGTGAAAATACACGGACGTCATCTGAGGACCCGTTAAAATTCGCGAAAATAAAAGGTGATTTATAGAGGGGCAAAAATGAACAATATCCCGCTCTAGCCTTGTTCTCACGTGTATCAAGATCTGCTAAATTGTTCGAAATCATAAAATTATAAAATTCATCAGTTTCATTAGAGAGATTTCTAAAGATCTGTTGAAATTGTTGTACAATCCATTTTGAATCCCCTTTTGGATTTGGGCTACCATCTTGAAATAAAAAGTCCAAATCATAATAAGTTAACGTTGTTAGGTTTGTACGAATTCTTTGATTTTCGCGTATTTCATTTAAAAACGGTACGAGTTTTTCTTTTATTTCTTTTCTGAACTTCAACAAATGAGATTGATTAAAATCTACACGAAGCATGCGGTCATAACCTAGCTCGATATAATTTTCATATCCTAATTTTTTTGCAATTTCAGTACGTTTTTTAACCAAACTATTAAAAATAGTATCTAGTTCTTCCTCATTATCCTTATAAAAATCGTATTTAGAAGTTAAAGCTTTTTTCCTTGTCTCTCTATTGCTGTTATATGCGTAAGCTTGAAGTTGTGCAAGATTTTTAACATCATTATCAAATTTAATTTTTGCCGAAGATATGAGTTTTGTATACTTACTAACTAATTTATTTTCAATAACTAAGTCTTCTATAACATCTTTTGAAATTACTTTAGATTGAAGCTCTGCCAAGGAAAAAAACTGTTTCCCCCATCTATCTTCAAGTTGTTTACGATAAATCGTAGTGTTTAAAATCTCAAAATAATCCCTAAGAATATTAAAGTAAATTGGATATATTTCATCAAAATATTTCTGTTCTTCAAGAAAGAAAGCATTTTTTGTATCTCGAGTAAATTGGATCGCAGCTAAATGCATCATACTTTCAAAGAATGACCTAATTGAATTGATTTTTTGTATGTAATGATTCAGCTCTTCTATTTTATTCGAACGTTTAAATTGATTTAATACTTGTTCGATTTCTTGTGTTATTTTTTCTATATCAGGTCTTACATATTGAAATGATTCAAATTCCATATCAACCCACCTCTAAAATCAATCTTTTACCATTCAGTTCGATAGAAAAAATGGATTTCCTTCATTTTAATAATTGATACAAACTTAAATTTACTTGTAATGGTAAAAAATCATTGTGACCTAGTAAGACGGTAATCGCTCTAGTTTTTGCTAAAAATAAACACACTAAGATTAAATGACTCTTTTAAATAATTATTTCTGATAAATAAGGTTGATAATAAAATAAACAATCTTGGTTATAGAACTTTCATACTAGATGTTTCATCACGGCACTAATTCTAGTATAATAGATAAGATGTAAATTTATTGACTCAATATTTTGGTTTTGGAAAGGACTTCATATAGATGGCAAATAAAGAATTAACTAACCAAGTTGCAAAACGCCGTATATTTGGGATTATCTCTCACCCGGATGCTGGTAAAACAACTTTAACTGAAAAATTACTACTTCATGGTGGTGCAATTCGTGAAGCAGGTACCGTAAAAGCTCAAAAAAACTCAAAGTTTGCTAAATCAGATTGGATGGAAATTGAAAAACAACGAGGAATTTCTGTTACATCTTCAGTTATGCAATTTGAGTATGATGAAAAAATGGTTTCGATTATGGATACACCTGGTCATAATGACTTTGGTGAAGATACATACCGTGTATTAACTTCTGTAGATAGTGCGGTTATGGTTATCGATGCTGCAAAAGGTATTGAGGCTCAAACAAAGAAATTATTTCAAGTCTGTCGTATGCGCGGTATTCCAATTTTCACTTTTATGAATAAATTAGATCGTCAAGCGAAAGATCCATTAGAACTAATGGAAGAACTTGAAGAAGTATTAGGAATGCCTTCTGTTTCTGTTACTTGGCCTATTGGTAGTGGTATGCAGTTTGAAGGTGTATATGATCGTTTAGAGAATGAAGTTCACCTTTTCCGAAAAGATGAAGTAATTAAACTTGGCAGTGAAGGTGTGCATGGCCCAGAATTAGAAGGTCATATTGAAGCTTCTAACTTAGCGAATCTAAGAGATGAGGTTGATCTTTTAGAAGGTGCTGGAAATGAATTTAATCTTGATCTAGTTCAATCAGGTGAACTTACACCTGTATTTTTTGGAACAGCTTTAGTTGATTTTGGTGTAACTCCATTTTTAAATCATTTCTTAGATATGTCACCTTCTCCTGGACCTAGAAAAACGATCAATGGTGAAGTAAATCCGACAGATGAAACGTTTAGTGGATTTATCTTTAAAATTCAAGCAAATATGAATCCTGCGCATAGAGATCGAATTGCTTTCGTTCGAATTTGTTCAGGAGTATTTGAACGAGGCATGAATGTGATGCTTTCTCGAACAGGTAAACAAATTAAGTTAAGCCAGTCGACCCAATTAATGGCCAATGATAGAGAAACAATTGATAAAGCCTATGCTGGTGATGTAATTGGAATTTACGATTCTGGAACATATCAAATCGGGGATACAATTACTTCTGGAAAACAAAAAATCTTTTTCGAGCCATTACCTACCTTCCCACCTGAGTTATTCTTGCGCGTTAGCCCTGTTAACTCATTGAAATCAAAGCATTTCCATAAAGGGGTAGAACAATTAGCTCAAGAAGGTGCAATTCAAGTTTATAAAAATGAATATAATGAAGTTATCCTAGGTGCAGTTGGTCAACTTCAATTCGAAGTATTCGAATACCGTTTGAAAAATGAGTACGGATCGGACATTCGTAAAGATCATGTTGACTATAATATTGCTAGATGGGTAAAAACTGATGATGTGAAAGGTCTTAAAAAATATCAAGATATGCGTAATATGCTTGTTTTTGACCGTTTCGAACGTCCACTATTCCTATTTGCAAACGAATTTACATTTAATCGTTTCCAAGAACGTCATGAAGAACTCGAACTTGTTGAGGCACTTGATGTGAATAATGAAATCGCTCCAGAATAAAAAAGAGTGACTGATTCGTTCAGTCACTTTTTTATTTTTTTCTATGCATTTTTTGAATTAAATTGTACCTTTGAAACCTTTTTAGGTTCCTTTATTGATAAATAAACAGCTATTGCAATTATTACACTTCCAACATAAAACGTAGAATTTATTTTTTCGTTCAATAAAAAATAGCCAAAGATTGTTCCAATTAAAGGTTGTAAAAAGAAAAATAAAGAACCAGTTGAGGTATCTATATATTCGAAGCCTTTATTCCATAAGAAAAATGCACCTGCTGTTGAAACTGTACCTAAAAACAATACTCCCATCCAAATCCACAAATTAGCTGGTAATTCTGTTGGCGCCTTAATTTGTTCAAAAATTGTAAAGGGTATAGTGAAAATTACACCGAATACAGTCGCCCATGTCGTTACCGTTAATGATGTATACTTATTCGTTTGAACTTTGCTAAGAATGGTATACAGTGCCCAAGTGATTGCTGCCCCGACAAGTATGATGTTTCCATAGTAGGCACCATAATCAGTTTTTCCATTTGGGATACCAATTACAACAATTACACCAATAGTCGCTAAAAATAATGAAATAATTTTACTATTATTTATTTTTTCCCTTAATATTAAAAATGCGAAAAATGATATTAAGGCAGGTGATGCTGAAGTTATTAACGAACCCATTGCAGCTCCTGAAAGTTTTGTTCCTACAAATTGTAGTCCAATTGATCCTGTATAACCTACTAAACCGATTATTGCGATTGGAAGAATATCTTTTTTGTTTATTTTCCATCCACTTTGATAATAACAAATGATACTTAAAGTGATCAAAGCCAAGATAAATCTTAACTCCAATAACAACCACGGTGAAATCGAATCGAGCACTACCTTACTTACAACGTAAGTCATTCCCCAAATACTAGCTGCTGAAGATAAATATGCAGCACCTTTAAAAAAATTCATTTTTTTAATCTCCATCTTCATTAATCCATTCTTTTTTTAATAGTTCAAAAACACATTCATTCACATATTCACCTTTAAAAAATGAATTTCTTATCGTATTCACATGCTTAAAACCAATTCTTTCTAATAGTCTAATAGATGAAGTATTTTGTTCTACTGCAATCGCTGTAATTTTATCTTTACTTAACACATTAAATAAATAATCAATCAAACTTTTAAGCGCTTCAGTGGCATATCCCTTATTTTGAAATCTAGGTTCTAACGTAAAACCAATCTCAACATTAAGAGGTTCCAAAAGTGTATGAAGACCAAAATCCCCTATTAAACATTTATGCTCTTTACTTTCAATTGCGATTTGAATCCAAGTGTCAGGTATATTAACCTCACCTAATTTTTGTTTTTCGATAAATTGATGTGCCTGCTCGTATGTATAATTTTCCCAGCCTTGATAGATAGCGACATTTGGATTTGAACGGTAACTATAAAAGTTTTCTAAATCACTATCTTTAAATCTCCTTAATTTTAAGCGTTCTGTTTCAATCTCTATAAAATTATTTTTGTTCATTTAATCACCTCATTTAGTACGTCTCGATTGTATTCAGTTTTAATTATTATACTGTGAATTTTCAAAATATACATAAAAAAATTAACCGAATTTAAAAAGCTGATCAATTAGATGATCAGCTTAAATTCGTTAATATTGAGAAATCTTATTTAGTGGTGTTTGGATAATAATTGGATTTTTCGTTGGATCGATCCATTTTAATATTGAAACAACATTAGTTTTTGATGTAGCTGTACATCCAGCCGTATATCCGGAAGTACCAGCAATATGAAAGAAAATTGCACTTCCTTTACCTGGGGTTTTCTGTACATTGTAGTTAATTACAAAACCATAACTATATTGTGGGATATTCATTTTCTCTGCAGAATTCCATCTCCCATTATTTTGCGAAGCTGATTGCCAAGTGTTATATAGCGAACTCTTTGAATCATCAACCCACACACTGTCAGAAGTAATTTTACGATATGTCAATTTTGTTCCAGGGTTTGAATATCTACCAAAGGCAGTACTAATCGTATATTTACCTTCCGGTGTTTCATAATCGCCTTCGTGTTTATTACTAATCATCCCATTCTTTCCAATAACCCCGGTATAAGAATGAAGTTTTTGCCAACTATTTTCACTGTTTTCATATGTTTCTATTAATACATTTCTTGTACTTTCATTTTCAGCAGTAACAAGAATTAATTGTTTGGATGCACCTAGTGATTTCATTTTATTAACTGTAGAAGCAGGAATTCGAGTCAACGTTTTTTTTATATATTTACTTGATACCCACCCACTTTTACTACCACTCGAAATTTTATACCATCCTGTTTTTGTATTTGTTATGTATACCGTATTACCTTTTTTGACGGTACCTACGATCTTATAACTAGTATTTGGTCCACTACGAATATTCAAAACTGACGCGGTTACAATCCCTTTAATAGTTGACGCCTCAACTATATTAGTGTTAGAAGGGGTAAAATTATTAATTAATATTCCTCCTGTAAGAATTGATAATGCCAAAGTTGTCTTAATAATTTTTAACCTCATGAGTTCAGCTCCATTATGTATTGTATCTTTGTTGGTTAACTATTATTATACAAACTATTGTTTACATAAAGAGAACATTTAGATTACAAATGTATGATTATTTTTAATAATTTCTTCAACACTCTAATTCATTATCATCGAAAATCTTAAAACTTAATTAAATCAACAGGCTTTTTCATATACTTTTTTGCAATTAAAAAAGTGGATTTCCATTCAAAATGTTCAAACTTTACACCATAAAAAAAACAGAAGCAAATTATGCTTCTGTTTTTTATTAATTAATGTCCAACCATCATAGAAGATTTTGATTCATCTAATGAGTCTTTTGAATCTGATGAATCAGCATCTTTCATTACTGGTCTACGTAGTATAATCGCTAATAATGCACCTGCTAATGCAATGCCCGCAGCTAATAAGAATGTATCACCGTAAGCTGAAATCATAGCATCTAACGGGTTTTTTGTTTTTGTCATGTAATCTTTCGTGCTAGAAGTTAAGAAACCAGCCATTCCTGCAACTGCAAATGAAACCATTACTTGCTGAGCAGCTGAAGTTAACGATGTTACACGGCTTACTAAATGTCTAGGCGCAGATTGTAAAACATGAGTATTGATCGCCATCATTGATAATCCCATACCCGCACCCATTGAAGCAAGAGTAAACATAATAAATGTATTTGATGAATCTAACGAAATCGTTGAAAACGTATATAATGATGCTGTTATGATCGTAAGACCAACTAAAGCTAATGGTCTAGCCCCAACTTTATCATATAATTTCCCACCTATTGGCATCATTAAAGCCGAAGCTAATGCTTGAGGTAACATAATTAATCCTGTTTCGAATGCGCCATATTGTTTCACTGTTTGTAAATAAAGTGGAACGATTAAGAACGATCCAAATAATGCAATCTGCATGATCCAAGTAATAACTATACTTCTTGTAAAATCAGACGATTTAAAAACTCGCAGTTCAAGTAATGGTTGCTTTTGACGTAGTTCAACTACAATGAAAAGTAAAAGCGTCACTCCACCAACAATTAATCCAGTCAACGTTTGTTTTGATGTCCAACTAGTCGCACTTTGACTAACACCATAAGCTAACATTGAAAAAGCAATAGGAGCTAAAATGATTCCTAGACCGTCTAATGCAGGAACCGATTTTGTTTCAAAATTAGGTAAATATTTAAATCCAATAAATAATGCAAGAATTCCTATTGGTAAGTTGATTAAGAAAATCCAATGCCAAGTAGAATATTCAACAAACCATCCAGAAATAACTGGACCTAATGCTGGTGCTAATAACATTGGAATTCCAAGCATTCCCATTATTGATCCGATTTTTTCTGGAGGTGCTAATCTAAAAATGATTGCCATGCCGATCGGTGCAACCATTCCCCCACCTAAACCTTGAATAACTCGATAAATAATTAGTTGTTCAGGTGTTTGAGCAACTGAACATAGCACAGAACCAATTGTAAAAAATAAAATTGTGATTAAGAAGATTCGTTTTGCACCGAATCGATCAGACATCCATCCAGCAAGTGGAATAACAGCAGATAGTGCTAAAGTATAACCAGTAATTGTCCACTGCATTGTTGTTAAATCTGACTTGAAATATTCAGTAATACCCGGCATTGCCACGTTTACTACTGTACTATCTAAAATAACCATGATCATACCAACGATTACTGCCATCATCGGACCAATTATCGCTTTAATACTAAAAGGCTTCTCATTCGCCTCGTTTTGAGTATTCATCATGCCAACCCCATTTCCCCGTATATTTATAAAATTTGAATACACATTTCCAATTTCCGTTCAAGTATACAAATGATGTTAAAAATGCTAAAGCTAAAAATTGAACAGAAAATCAATCATACATAAAAAAGCTCTAAATGTAAACTGGAAAAAGTGTCCTCAAGCTAAGAACAGTATATTTGATTATCCTATTAACTTCAATAGTTATTTATTCGCTATAAAAAATAATAAAACCCAATGAAAATGCTTTCATTGGGTTTAACATTGATAATTTACAAACAAAACAATTTTAAAAGATTATTTATTTTTTACATACTTCATCATTAAATTTGCAATTGTATGTTGTTCTTGCTCATCTGCAACAGACCATAGATCTTTTAGAATTTGTTCCTCTGCGTTTTTAGGGTCTACTTCGTTAGCTAAATAATTACCCAAACGATATGCCATTTCTCCCATGGCACCTTCTCCAACGCCTTTTTCATTTGTTGCATCTAAGCGATCTCCTAAAAAATCTTTCCATTGATCCCAATTATCTAAAATTGACATACATTTCACCTCGTATTTATATTTGATAAAGATTACATAAATACTATTTACTTCTTCAGTTAAAATTATGTATGCATTATTCTCCGGGTAATATTTTCAGAAAATTATGATAAAAAACTAATCCCACAATACACAATGGAATTAGTTTTTGATTACAACATCATCTTACTCAGCATTCATAAAAAAGATAGCCAATGTGCCTGGTCCTGCATGTGCTCCGATTGCAGAGCCGATTGAATTAATCACAAACTTTTCACAACCAAATGCTTCTGCCATTGCATTTTTAATTTCTAATGCTTTCTCTAAATCATCTCCATGTGAAATACCAATTAATTGATTACTTAAATTAACACCACGAGATTCCATAATTTCAAGCATTCTTTTTATTACTTTTTTTGAACCACGTATTTTTTCTAAAGGGATTAACTTACCATCTTCAACATGTAAGATAGGTTTAATATTTAATAAATTTCCTACAAAACCTGCAACTTTACTAACTCGGCCACCACGAACTAAATATTGTAAATCATCAACTGTGAAAATATGCTCGATATGGTCAATACTATGTTTTATGTTATTGATAACTTCTTCTTTTGTAGCACCGTCACTTGCTAACATTGCCGCTTTAATAGCAATTAGACCTTGTCCTAGTGAAGCACCTTTTGTATCAAAAATTTCAAGATCAAGTTCTGGGTATTCTTCTTTCAATTCATTTTGTACCATTACAGTTGATTGATATGTACCCGATAATTCAGATGAAAATGCTATGTATATACACGGAGTTTTTTCATCGGCGTATTTTCTGAAAGTACTTGAAATGTGATCGTAAGATGGTAGGGATGTTCTAAATACCTTTCCTTTTCGCATTTCAGTAAATAATGTTTTGGATACTAATGTTTCTCCATCAAAATATTCAGTTTCGTCTTCTGAATATACTCTTAATGGAATAATGTCAATTTCATATTGTTCAATTATTTCTTTTGGTAAATCAGCAGCGCTATCTGTTATTATTTTTACATTCATTTAAGGTTACCTCTGTTCTATTTAATAATTTTTTAGTTATTTTCTCATAAAAAAGCTTTAATGAAAAAATAAAATGATTTTCTATTCATGAAAATATATCATTTTTATTAAATTAGCTATTTATTATCATTATCCTTCATTTTACTGGAATTGTTAAGATTTTATTAAATAATAACGAATCAATGTGAAAATTGTCCATATTGATACTCGTTTTTGTGATTTTCCTCTTCTTCTCGGATTATATGTGAGAGTGCATAGATTATTGATATGGATCCAATAACTTGAATCCAACTACCAAACATTAAAAGTTGTTCTCCTAGTATATCTTTATCATTCAAGAGTGCAACATTGCCGATTCCGTCGATTAGAGCACCTAATCCAATTAATTCATTTCCATAAACTTCAAATTTTGCGTAATAGCCTGTTTCTTCGCTCGCTCCTAATGCTTCTAATGAAGCACCAATTGTTTGAATAACACTTCCGACTGCATTTAATTTGTGTCCTTCCTCTTCAAGGCCCTGTATTTCTAAATTTGTAGCAAAAGTATTTGTTGAATTTCCAGCAGCTTGAATCCAACTACCAATCATGATTTTTAAAATATTTTCTTTTTTTTCGACAGAATATGATTTTTCTCTTCCGACTGCTTGCAGTGAATTACCAAAAGCTTCAATTGCATTTCCTTTTGCAAATAAACGCCTTCCAAAGTCCATACTAACTAAGTGTTTACATGAAACTCCTACAGCTGAGGTGACTGTTCCAAACAATAAAAACCATGCTCCAGTGAAAATCAAGTCCTCTCCAGCTTTGCTCATTTAAACACCTCATTTATATTTTCTAATAAACCATACTATTCACCCTTAAAATTAATTGACAATTAATATTGTTTTAATTATTATAAGTACAATAAATATTTTGAAATTAAATGCCATGAAGAGAAAAAGTAGTAAAGAGTAATCATTTACAGAGAACTCCGGTAGCTGAAAAGGAGTAATTATTATCTTTATGAAAAAAGACTTGGAGCTTCGTACGGAACTAAAAGTAACTGATTTTTAGGGATGCTACGACGGGTTCTCCCGTTATCGAGATAGGGTATAAGCATATTTGCCGTACCTGATAAGGTTGATATGGCAACATGTCAACAAACTGAGGTGGTACCACGAAGTTAACAACTCTCGTCCTCAAGATGAATAATCTTGGGGGTGAGAGTTTTTTTATGGAAATAATCTTGGAAATATTCGTTTGAACTTAAAAATAAACATATTATAGAGGTGAAATTATGCACTGGGCAATTAATATCGCAAAAGAATTGATAAATAAACATCCTGAAAAAGATACATTTGTATGTGCATCGGGTATTAGTCCTTCTGGTTCTGTACATGTAGGAAATTTTCGAGAAGTAGTTACTACCTACTTTGTCGTAAAAGCCTTAAGTAAATTAGGTAAAAAAGCTAAATTTATCTTCTCGTGGGATAATTATGATCGCTTTAGAAAAGTTCCCAAAAACATAGACCCTTCTTACGAAAAATATTTAGGGATGGCTTACTACGATATACCTGATCCATTTGGTTGCCATTCATCTTATGCTGAGCATTTCGAAAAAGAATTTGAAAAATCACTAGAAGAATTCGGTATTGAGATAGAGTTCATTTATCAAAATAAGGAATACCAATCTGGACGATATAATAAACACATATTACACGCAATCAAAATGAGAAAAGAAATCTATGATATTTTAATGAAATATAAAACGAATAGTCATTCAATTGAAGATAGAAATACGTTCTATCCTGTTACTATTTATTGTGAGAACTGCAAAAAGGATAATACACATATCAATCAATTTGATGAATTAAATGAAACATTAGATTATCGTTGTACTTGTGGATTTTCAAATCGATTGAATGTTTTAGATGCAACAAATATGAAGTTAAACTGGAAAATTGATTGGGCAATGAGATGGATGGTTGAAGATGTTATTTTTGAACCAGGTGGAAGAGATCACTCCTCGGCTACGGGTAGTTATACCGTATCAAAAGAAATAGCAAAACAAATTTTTAATTTCAATGCACCCCACTATGCACCATATGAATTCATCGGAATAAAAGGAGAAAATGGAAAAATGTCTAGCTCCTCGGGAAACATCATTACACCGAATGAGTTATTAAATATTTATCTCCCAGAAATAATTTTGTTTATGTTTGCAAAATATCATCCATCTTCATCATTTAATATTGGTTTAGATGAGGATGTCATTAAACAATTTAGTGAATTTGAACGTTATAGAGCAAATTATGAAAATCATAAGATCGAAAATGAAGATATTAATTTTGCTATGGAATTGTCGCAAATAAATCATGAAAACATTCTATATCCAAAATTTAATCAAGTTGCAAGTATGCTTCCCCTTCTAAACTTTAATGTTCAATTATTAAAAGAAGCATTTGAAAATATCGGAGAGTCATATTCAATTCATCAAGTAAATAAAATTAGTCGGCTAGTTGAATATTGGATTAAAAATTGGCACCCTCAAAAAAATATTCGAATTAATCAATCAAGAGCATTTGAATATTATCATTCGTTAGAAAATGATCAAAAAAATTGGTTGGAGCTATTATGTAATATACTTCAGACTTCCCCTACTATTAATGATGAAGAAATTATGAAACAGATTTATGCTATTTGTCATAATGATAATAAAAAACTGATGAAACAAAATCAAAAATTACTTTTTACAATCGTTTATACACTCGTCTTAAATACGGCAAGTGGCCCTCCATTACCCTTATTGATAAAAGCTATTGGATTAGACAAAATTATTTCTTTAATAGATTTTAAATAACATAAAAAAGAAAATCCTAAAAAGTTAGGATTTTCTTTTTTGGCTCTTATTTGAAATTTTATTGGATTCTGTTTTTAAAAGCCTCTTCTGTAACGATATAGTCCTCTTCACGATCTTCGTGTTTTCGATCTTCAGGTCCTACAAGATATCCTTTTGGTTGAGTTGGTTTATGCCCTTTTTTCTTATGATTAAAACTTTTACCACGTGCCATACTAAATGCCTCCCTAAAATAAATATCATTAATAATATGGGTTTTAAGAGTTTAACTTATTGATGGGAATTATTGCATGAGTAAAATCTAATTTTGTAGACGAGATATTAATTATCACAACTTTTCTATTTTACAAACAATTGTTATGATTAATGTAACTAAACTGAATATTGAGGTAGAACATGGAGAAAGATCTTGCAATTACTATTTCTAAATTAATTAATAAATGGAGTAATAAAAATAATTCATTTTATTCAATACGAGAAATTCCAACGACATTGAATACTTTAGTTGACTTTCAGCAATGGGCTAATGGAAAACCAATTGTTGCTGCGTACCATTTAAGTAAAGTAGAAGAAGAAGATTATTATTTTTTATTTATTGATTGGCATAGGAATCAAAATTATTATTTAGTTATTTATATTGGTAATAAAACAACTACTGCTGCAGAAATTAGAGAAGTAAAGGAATTAAACGGCAAACTAAACTTAACTTGGAAGTATAATCCACTTAAACGTGACGGACGGAATGCTGAAAGAAAAACTTATTTTAAGCAATCTTTTGGCTCGTTAATAGTCGAAATACCTTTACCAACAAAAACAGAAGAAATTGAAGAATTTTTTAATCAACTATACAAATTGTGTAGAAACCGTCAAACCGCAGATCGAATAATTGATAAATTTGATCTGTAATTTAAATTGAAATGAACAAAAAAAACAAATGGATTTCCCATTTGTTTTTTCACTTTATGCATAGTAGGAGTGATGAAATTTCGATTTTTTATTTAATAATATTGGAGTAATAAAAAATCCTATTCCCATACCAGCAATATGTCCAATTAAGCTTGAATTTGGGATGATAAAAGAAGAGATTAAACCAATTGCTAAGAATGTTAAAATAAATTTCCGATCATCTGTTAATAGTAAGTTTTTTCTAAATAAAATAATATACAAATATATCCCTAAATATGCGTAGCCAACTCCTGAAGATCCTGAGCTAACAATATTTGATGAATATGTAAAGTACATTACAATTCCAGTAAATAAAGCAGATACTAAATAGGCTATTAATAATCTAAATGATCCTAGCGCCCTTTCTAAAGGTCTACCTAAAATGATCATAAAAGTCATATTCATAAAAAAATGTGCATAGCTTCCATGCATAAATGCATATGTAAAAAGTCGCCAATATTCTCCCTGATTTACTAAGTCACGTTGATAGCCGCCAAATTTCAGTATATTTGCAGTAGAATATCCACCTGAAAACGCGGTCAAAATCATAATTATTGTACAAATACCAACCATTATTGAAATGACTGGATATCTTTTAATAAACGTTTTAAAATCTTCTGTTACTAAAAACATCAGCTTTCATCCCTTCTTCAGAGGAAAAATCGTTCAAAATTCATTTCATCTTATATAATTCGACATCTTTTCTAAAATTCCTATCATAAATTATTGCTATTTTAAGTAAACTTTGTTGCTGGTAAACAGGGAAAGTTGTAGATTTCCACTTTAAGTTTCTCGCTATTTAGTTCGGAGGCGAGGATCCTCTTCACCGAATACACGAATGAAGGTCTCATCTGTCTCGCAACTCCAACTGAAGTCTCGCATATCCGCACCAATCATCTTCTTGCTCAATGGTGTAAGCTAACAAATCCTTTTATTACTATTATCTTAAAAAAGGAACATAAAATAAATCCCACTTAGAAATTGACCAATTTTGTTAGTGAGAATTAATGCTCCTCGTTAGGTTCCAAAAGAAAATACTTTTTGAAAAGTTTCAATGGACTACTGGTTTCTATGTATTTTGCTGACGTAAAAACAGCTACTAAATTATGCAGAGGTGAGACAATGATAAATTGTCCACCGTATCCCATTGCAAAATAAATAGTTGGATCATATGAATTTTGATTTTTATCTAATAAAATCCACCAATGATAACCGTAAGAACCGATATGATCATAGGAATGAAATTTTTTACTTGTAGAACTATCAACCCAATCACTTGATACGATTTGTTTATTTAACCATTTACCATTTTGTAGCATTAAGATACCAAGTTTTAACATATCATTCGTTTTTAGACTTAAACCAAAACCACCTATATTTATCCCCTTGGAATCTTCATGCCAAACATATTCTTGTATTCCTAAAGGTTCAAAAAGTACTTCTTCTGCAAAGTCTGATAATTTTTGATTTGTTGCTTTTTGAAGGATTGCACTTAATAGATGGGAAGAACCTGAATCATAAATCATTTTTACTCCAGGTTCTGTTATCATATTTTTTTCTAAAACATAATTAACCCAATCATTACTATTAATCATTGGGAACGGTCTTCCACCCCATTCTCCCCATTCAGGCCAGTCGTATCCAGGTGTCATTGTTAATAAATGTTCGATTGTAATATCCCTTTTACTTGGATCGGTTATTGGAAAATACATCGTAATCGGACTCTTTATACTTTCAATTAAACCTTTATCAAGAGCGATACCGATTAATATCGATAGGACACTTTTTGTAACTGAGTTTACTTTAAATAATTTCGACTCACTTTTTACATTTTTAAAATATTGATATTCTATCTCACCATTTCGATAAATTACGCTTGATGAAATTCGCTCTTTGATCATCTCTTTTTTTAATTCGTCATACAAAACTGAATCTCTAATCAATTTTTTCCTCCTGATTAATCAAATAATGTTTCTTTCAGCGGGTCCTTTAAAAATTCAAATAATGTTTTAATTTGTGACTCTGTATTTCTACTAATTGATAAACTTGGTAAATTATTTTCTGAGAAAAAATTTATTTCCTTCGTCTCTAGCCCGATTTTGGCATGTCCTCCTGTAATACTACATAGAATAAACAATTTATAATAATGATAAGGTTGTGGTGGATGTGCATGTTTATTCATATCAAATACTGCAAGTAACTTCTGTGTTCTTACTTCATATCCGGATTCCTCAGCTATTTCTTTCACAATATTCTCAGATGGTGAAAGTCCAGTATCACAAAAGCCTCCAGGTAAAGACCACTTATTATCATTTTTCTCACGTACTAACAAGATTTTCCCATCTTGAAATACTGCGCCTCTTACATCGATTTTAGGGGTTTGATATCCTTTATCCAGCTTATATAAATTAATTATTTCTTCAAATTCCAGCTCAGTATATTCATTTAATATTTCAGCACTTAATCGTTGTAATTCCTCGTACCTTTCAATATCAAATACGTCTTTAGAAAAAGTTAAACCATTTTGTGAAATAGAATGTATCTTTTTTGCCCATTCTAACCATTTAGTATGACTCATCAAAAACCCGCCTTAATTATATTTCTATATAATATTTATTTTCATAAGATTTGTTTCCATTTTATAGTAAACTTGGACTTTATTAAACCAATCAGTTTCTATCAATTAAAAAATTACCACGAAAAATCCCCTCAATTATAAGCAGTAAAATCATTCTATTTACTGTCTTCTTTAAGGGGATATTATCATGTAAACGTCCTAAGATTTAAAAGTTATTTTTGATATAAATTGAATACTTCACTCCATTCCCAATGTTCATAATACCAAGTCCCTAAATCTAGTTTAGGGATCCATTTTACTTGTCCCGAACCATTCGAACTAGAAACTAAAACACTCGCTTCTTTCCGATTTGTTCGAATCCATAACAAGTTATTACCGTTATTAACAATTTCCGGAAAAAAATCTCCTTCATTGAGTAATGGAAAAGTTACTTTTCTTTGCACATTTGTTTTGAGACTAATTTGATAAATACTAGGCATTGGTCTTTTTGAGATATCTACTAAATCTTTTTCATTTGAACGTGAAACATAAATTTGATGATTTGATTTCCAAGCCAAATCTCGATCAACAAATCCTTTTGGCGTATAAATAAAATTTGATTTTTTATTTGCTATATTGTTAATTGCTAATTTCTTATTAATTGTAGAAACACGATTATCCCCTTTTATAAACGCTAAGTCATTATTAGTTGGTGCCCATTGGAACCATTCTTCGTAATGAAGCATTTCATCAATCTTATGAAAATTAGTCCCATAATTTGAAATGACACTTAAAACATTACTATCAGCGGACAATGATCCTGTTGGTTCGATCTCAAAAGCAATCCACTTACGATCATGCGACCATTTAAACTGACTTGTATCATAAAAATAATCTTTTTTCGCAACATGAATCGTATAAAAATGATTTTTAACAAAATGATTATCACTTTTAATATTTATTTTAGATAAAACGATATCAGAAAAAACGTTTTCACTTAATTTAGAAGCTACTAAAAAGCCCTTCCCTTCTGGAAGCCAAGAAAACACAAGTATTCCCTTACTTATCTGAACAGTTTTATTCATAGTTTTTACATTTATCATTTTTAAATCTTTTTCAATTTGATATGCTAACGAATTTTGATTCGGGGACCACTGAAAATTGTTACTTACATTGGATGAAAGTTTAAAGGATCTCTTTGACTTTACGTGATAGAGCCAAAGATCTCCTGTATAAAACGCTCCGTATTCCTGTTTTCTACCACTAAGATATGCAACCCATTCCCCGTCATAAGACCATTTAGGATACCTTACATATTTTCCATTTGTGATTCTGATTTCTTTTTGGTCATTCTTTATCCACAAATCGTCTTTTTTAATAAATGCTGCTTTTAAATCATCTTTACTCTCTCCAGAAACATCTGAAAATGGTAGAAACAAAAATAACAATATGGAAAGGATCAAACTATGCTTTTTCATCTATTACTGTTTAATACCACCTTTAAATTAAAAGTTTCTTTTTAATTTCCCCGTAATTAAAATTTATACTATAAAAATGCATCATTTATTTTGACTCTTTTCTATAAAATTAATGTTTTTAAAACAAACTGTAAGAAATATTTAAAATAAAAAAGAGATCCATATTTTTAAATATGAACCTCTTTTTACTTATTTAATAATCGTATCTTTTAAAGTTAATACCACCGGACAGTGGTCACTCCCCATTACCATTGAATGAATTTCAGAATTAATTAGTTCTGATTGAAGTCGATTAGAAATGATAAAGTAATCTATACGCCAACCTATGTTTCTCTCTCGAACTTTAGCCATATATGACCACCAAGTGTATGATCCTTCCATAGTTGGATTTAGAAAACGAAAACTATCCGTAAAACCGCTCTCTAATAAAGCCGTCATTTTACCTCGTTCTTCTACTGTAAACCCTGAGTTTGTACGATTTAATTTTGGATTTGCCAAGTCAATTTCATTATGAGCTACGTTTAAGTCACCGCATAAAATAACTGGTTTTTGTTCATCAAGTTTGTTTAAATATACATTAAATTCTTCTTCCCAGCTTAAACGTATAGGTAATCTTGCTAAATCTCGTTGTGAATTTGGGGTATACACATTAACCATATAAAATTTTTCGAATTCTAATGTTAACACTCTACCCTCAGTATCCTCTTCTTTTCCATTAAACCCATAACTAACGCTAATTGGCTTATGTTTTGTGAAGATGGCTGTACCAGAATATCCTTTTTTAATTGCTGAATGCCAATATTGTTCGTAACCATCTAATTCTAGAGTAACTTGATCCTCTTGACATTTCGTTTCTTGAATACAAAAAATATCCGCATTTTGTTCTTTAAAATAATCTAAAAATCCTTTTTGTATACAAGCTCTAATTCCATTTACATTCCAAGAAATTAATTTCATGCTTTTTTCTCCAATTTACGTTTCGGTTTTGGTTTTACTAAAGACGATCGATAATCAAATTGATGAATTAGACCGTGATAAATCGAAGTCTTTTCATATAAATCCTCGAAAGATGAAATCTCATTTCTTTTCGTTAAATGAAGAAATATTCTCGCACATGCTTCTGCATCTGCTAAAGCATGGTGATGATTGTCCAATACAACACCAAATTGGTTTGATAAAATGTCTAAAGAATAACGTGCTTGTTTTGGTAATACTTTTTTTGCTAATTGAAGCGAACACAACAAATTATTCTCAACTGAAGGAATACCATATCTAGATAAATTATCTTTTAATGCATATCCATCAAAAGGTAAGTTATGTGCTACAAGTGTTTTCCCTTTGATTTTATCTTGAATGGCTTGATAAAATTCTGGGAATATTGGTGCATCCTGAACATCTTTTGGTCTTATTCCATGTACTGAAATATTCATAGAATAAAATTCTTCTTCTGGATTAATTAAGGAGTAAATTTGATCAACTATTTCTCCATTTTCAACAAATACAAATCCTGCTGCACAAATACTATGTCGATTGTAATTTGCTGTTTCGAAATCAAACGCTACAAATGAATTCATTTATACAACTTCCTTTTTGTTTAATAACTCTATTATAAACTGTTTTACTAAAACATGCATTTTTGTATTGGAGTAAAAAAATCACATTTTCTCACTAATTTATTGTACAATATGTAGATTAATAATCTCGTAGTTTAAAAGCAATAAAAGGATGTTGATTATGAAATTTGTCCAATTAATTATTCAAATAAGCTTTCTCTATTTATTACTTTTTATAGGAAATCTAATTCAACAAAAATTTGATTTAATCATTCCAGGGAGTATTATTGGAATGCTTATCTTATTTTGCTTATTATATTTACCTTTTTTTAAGGAAACATGGATTCGGAACGGAAGTAATTTTTTAAATAAGCATTTAACGCTTTTATTCATTCCAGCAACTGTCGGAATCATTCAATATTCTTCATTATTAAATATCCATGGCTTTATTTCTATCATTATTGTATTAATTAGTACAATGTTAGTTTTTGTTTTTTCAGTTATAATCAGTTCTTATTTTTCATCTCGTTCCTCAAAAAATCAGCCTAAAGAGAACAATATGAGGAGTGATCTAAATGAAAGAATTTAATAGTTTACTATTTATTTTGATGACTGTTTTCTTTTATCTTGCTGCAAAAAAATTATATTCTAAATTCCCTTATCCAATATTTGTACCAATTGTTACGTCTACTACAGTAATTATTTTAATTCTGGCAAATCTAAATATTTCTTATGAAAATTACATGCAAGGTGGAAAATGGATTAATCTACTTCTAGGTCCTGCTGTTGTTTCATTTGCTTTTCCTTTATATGAACATCGAAAAACTTTAAAAAGCCATGCTGTATCTATTTTGATAAGTGTATTTGCAGGAACAATCATGGGATTGCTTACAGGTGTTTACTTATCCATTTGGTTCGGAATTAAAAGAGTAATACTGCTTTCTCTAGCCGCAAAATCAGTTACAACTCCTTTAGCAATGGGAATAACTTCAATTCTTGGCGGTATCCCATCATTGACAGTTGTTTACGTGATGGTCGCTGGTATATCTGGTTCGATTTTTGGTCCTTTTATCCTTTCAAGACTGAATATAACCCATCCTGTTGCAATTGGTGTCGGATATGGAATCGCTTCTCATGGAGTGGGTACTGCAAAAGCATCTGAATATGGTAAAGTTGAACAAGCGATTAGTTCAATTGCAATGACATTAAGTGCTATATTTGCTTCTATTGTCATTCCGTTATTAATGAGCTTCATATTAAAATAAAAAAATGCCACAATAATTGTGGCATTTTATAGTTTTTTCGTTTACCAAGGTCTACCCCAACCCCACGGACGGCCCCAGCCCCATGGACGATGAAATCCCCAAGGTCTACCCCAGCCCCAAGGTCTACCCCAACCCCATGGACGGCCCCAGCCCCATGGTCCAAATGCAGCAGCTCCTAAGAAAAATGGGAAAAAGAAAGGAAAAAAGAATCTTTCATCTTGTTGTTGTGGAATTTGAGAATATAGATAATAAGGATGCTCGATTTGATGTTGATAATTAGTCATATACTTCACCTCCATACTACACATTGTACGGTGGCAAGTGTATATAGGAGCAAGGTCAAGTATATAGGCTAACATACAATTATTTCATTTATTCCTTTATAATTAACCAAATTTATTAATTTACACTTTCCAAAAAAAATGTTGTTTTTAAAATGCTTTTTAAAGCAAACAGGAAACAAAGAAAATTGAGTAGCAATCTACAATTCTCTATGTTTACTAGCAAAAATGTTTCGAAAACTACATTAGTTTAAATTAAGGTTTTGTACATCTCATACTGAGATAGTTTTTCTTTATTAAATTGCAATTGATTAAAGAATCCTTCGAGACTACTATTATTTGGAAAAGCTGTTGAAATCGCATTTAATTCTAATTCCAAGATTGCAGTTTTTAATAAGCTTGTAGCTATCTTTCTATTTCTAAATTTTTTATCAACCATTATAAAGCTAATTTTACCATTTTTGTTAATTGCTAATGTCCCTACAATTACTTCGTTTTTAGTCGCTTTATAATAAGTAAAATTAGTTGCCTTCTCTAGAAACTCCAGATCATTTTGCCAGTTAATATGATAATCCCATTGCTGCACTATATCTTTGAATAAATTAAACTCAATTTTGCTTATGCTGCACTCTGTATTGTCAGCTAGGAATGATATATTTGATGTATCTTTATTTGTAAAATATGAAAGATCGTAAACTTTTTCATAGCCAAGTTTTTTATAAAAATTAATTGCGCGATCGTTACCTACGATAACTTCTAGAAACAGTTGTTTACATTCGTTTTTTTCTGCTTCTTCTTTATGCAATTCAAATAATTTCTGGCTTATCCCTTTTCCTCTAAACGAAGGACTTATTGCAAGCGTACCACATCTCATTGTTTTAATATTTTCGTAGTTTTTAATTCCACCAAGTATTACACCTACAGCATCATTTTCATGAATAGCTACAAATGAATGTTCCAACTTATTTCCTTCTGGTCCAAAGAATAGAGCAATAAATTGTTCTTTCGGTAAATCTAATTTAACAATATAGTCAGAAAATCCGATTGAAAAAGCTTGGTAAGCAAAATCAATATCTACATCTGAACATCTATAATATTTTACTTCATTTAAAATAGCATTATTGATGGTATTTTTCGTATTTGTCTCCATAACGTCACTTCCTTTAACAAATTATTAATTACTCACAATAAGATCACTTTCTTGATTTTTAACTTGGTCATTCTCAAGATTGAATAGCTTTTTCGAAAAAAGATAAAAAGTAATGATTAATATTAATAAAATTAAACTACCATGGAATAACATTACGAGTTGACTCATTTTCATAACAGTTAATAATGGAGAAACTGCCACAAAACCAATCGTGAACCCTAATCTATTTAATAAATTAGTCACTCCAAATATCCTGCCTCGAATTGAATTTTCTGTTTTTTGAACGATAGTTGAAAAATAAGTTCCTGCTGCGGCATCAAATAATCCAGTAAAAAATGCGAAAAATAAAATAAACCAAAGAATATTACTCGATAGAAATAAAATGAACCCAATTGAAGTTAATATAGATGACCCATAATAAGCGAACAGGAATTGCTTTTTAAACCATGGTATTTTGGGAATTAACCATGTAGAAAGAATTCCACCGATTCCCCAAACACCCCAAATGACGCCTTGAAAAAATGTAGCATTTTTAGTACTTAGTTGCTCGGCTAAAATCGGTACTCCAACATTATGTGAGCTTGCAGAAAAAGTTTGAAATAAAAAAACAATAAATAAATATACGAGTAATGGTTTAAGAAATACATAGTTTTTTACTTCTTTTAAATCAGTTAACAATTGTTTTCTCGTATTTTCTTTCTTAGTAATCGTATTCTCCCATTTAAAGAGAAATAATACGGCAGCTGATAAAAAATAAGAAAAAGAATCGATTGTAATAATGACTCTATAATTTACTACAGTAGATAACAATGCTGATCCAAGAAAACCTATTACCATACTAATTGCAGCTAATCGCGAAATAAACGCGTTAATTTTAAGAATATTATCTTCCCCAAAAATTTGAGGTATATCTGCGCTAAAGCTAACTGAGAAGAAACTGCCTAAAGCTCCTATCAGAAAGGCTACAAGTGCAAACATGATTGGAGATGGAAAAAGGCAAAGGATTAAAATGCTTAAGCCTCTTGCAATATCACTAAATATCATTAATTTTCTTCGATTATAGCGATCTGCAATTATTCCCGAAAATAAACTTGTAATAATTCCTCCACATACACGTAATGCCAAAACAGCTGCCAACCAAGTCGTACTTTTGGTCATTGAATAAATTACAGCATTCATAACAACCAATTCCATCATACTTCCGATATCTGAAAAGGCCTTCGTGTATAAAAAATAAACCTTTTTCCCCATATTATCCCTACATTCTTCCGGATATTATCCCTAAATTATTTTAATGAAGACATAAACAAATTATTTTAATTTGAACTGAATTCATATCAAAGTCACCTCCAATATAAATAAAACTGACTGTTAAGTTTATTTTATCTTTTTACTAGTTTATGTCAACAAATTAATTTTTAACATACTAAATTTTCAGATTATTAAATTTTTATTTTTAGGTAGTAAAGAATACCGCTTCACTACCTAAATGTTATTTTTTATTTATGAGTAAATTCATGATCATTTCTTCTGCTAGCTCAAATTGCTGTTTATAAATTTCATCGTCTTCTACTACCGAATAATGCAGACAAATTCCATCAATATTTGCCCAAAATATACTTGAAACGGTGTCAGTGTGAACATCCTTATTAAATTCACCTGAAATTTTGCCTTGTTCAATAATATTACTTAAAAATGCACGATATTGGTCTTTATAACGATGTATCATTATCTTTTGCAAATTTTCATGACGAGCTGAATTGATCCAAAATTCCATATGAACACGAATCATATCTCTCCATTGTTCTGTTAATGAGATTTCACGATACATTTTAAATAATTCTCTTATTTTTTCTGTAGATGATGTTGTCGTTTCAAAACGAGCATCTATTCTTTCAAAAGTTTTATTTGTACGTTCTTGCATTAATGTTAAATATAACTCTTCTTTACTTTTAAAATAATTATAAATTAGACCTTTACTCGTTTTTGAATATGAAACAATATCATCCATTGTTGTCGAATGATATCCCTTTTCTCCAAAACATTTTAAAGCGCTATCTAATAAACTCTCTCTTTTACGTTCCTTATAATCCTCAGAAACTTTTGGTGGCATAAATTCAACTCCCAGTTGCTATTTAAATTAAACTGACTATTTAGTTTAGTTTATCAACAGAAATCTTTTATTTCAATACTATAATCCTATTTATCTAACTATTCACTACAAAGCAAAAGTGTGATAAAAAAGTGACTAAACTTTATTTTGTTTAGTCACTTTTCATTAATTTTGTTCAAGTTTTGCTTGCACTGAAGCTAACTTGCCTTCCATAGTACTCTTCTTATCTCTACGATCATCAATTCGGATTGTTGTAGCGACTCTTGAAATACCATTTGTAAAAGGAACTTCATGCATCTCTTGTACCACTTTTAGAAGTAAAGAAAGTTCCCCTTCTAAAATTGTATTCATTGGAGTAAGTTGAAATTTAACTTCACCATCATATTTTTCTAAAACTTTATGTATATTTGCCACATAAGCACTTACACTTGGTGTTTCTGTGCCAATTGGGACGATTGAAACGTCAATAATTGCCATTTCCATTCTCCTTTCAAGAAACCTAATTTTGATGCATTCATATCTTAACATGATTTCATCAAAATGGAAAAATTTCCATTTCGATTAATAACCTTTTTCGATTTCAACTATATTGCTAAGATTTTTTTTATTCTCTAATTTTTCTAGTGTATCTACAAAACATCTTACACCATCATTAGGCAAAGTAACTGCTGAAATATGAGGTGTGATTGTCACATTTGGCATATTCCATAAAACAGATTCTTTTGGTAATGGTTCTACATTAAACACATCTAAGATCGCTTTTCTTACATGACCAACTTGCAAAGCCTCAACAAGCGAATCCTCAGAAACAGTCGCACCTCTTCCAACATTAATAAAACCTGCATTATTTAAATTCTTAAATGTGGACATATCTATTAATTTTTGAGTTTCTTTCGTGGATGGCAATACACTTATTACCCAATCTGTATTATCTAAAATTGATGCAGCTTCTTGAAATGAAACAACTTTTTCAAAAAACGGCTTATGATTTCCACTCATTGAAACTCCAAACACTTTCATACCAAGTAATGATAAAGTTCTACCAATATATCCACCAATTTCTCCAGTTCCAAATATAACTACTTTTTGGTCATCTAATGATTTTGGTATGTGAAACTCCCATTTATTTTCAGCTTGTAGAGTTGAAAACTGTTCATGTAATTGAGAATCTTGCAATATGTAGCTTAAACAATACTGACTCATTTTTGGTCCAAATACATCAACCGTTCTAGTTAAGAGTACATCCTCTTTCCAGTCAATCTTCATAAAACTATCAACACCAGCAGCAAGAGAATGAACCCATTTTATATTACCAAACTCAAAATTAGGTGTTGGTCGAAATCCTACAAACGTATCAGCCCATTCATAATCTTCTTTCGTCACTTCATCTTCTGCTAAGAAGCGAAATTCTTTAGAAAGATTATGAGATTCAATAATTTCTTTAAGTTTATGCTGAATTCGACTAGTAACTAATATTTTTTGAACATCCATTTTCTTCAACTCCTTTTATAGTTGTTAGTTAATTTTAGCATATTATTTTGAAAAAAATGGAATAATCATTTTGATTCATGACTTTGTTTTGACATTATGACGATTGAAGTTATTTAGAGATAGTTTTTTAGTATATTCCTAAAAATAAGTGAGGTTAAAACCCCACCAAGAGTAATAAAAAAACTGAATAAAAGTTCGTCCACAGAAGTGGATAGTTTTTCGAGATGATTAACAACTTCCTTTTAAAGTAAGTTCACAATAAAAAAAGGAAATCCAACATTAAGTGGCTTTCCTTTTTATGTTAAATAAAATGAAATTTACGTTTTAAGAAAATAGTCATATTTTGAATATCTATTCAATACCCAAAGTATAACCCCCCTATTTATTGGAAGAAAATACATTTAATGGTATTTTTATACTTCTAAATCATTTCCTTCTTCAATGATATGGAATAATAAGTGAACTAAATGATGAATTGAATTAGTAGCTTCTAACTCAACTTCTTCCTCCCCTTCAGTTTCATCAATAAATTCTAAATCATTTAAGTACAAGGCCATAAATTCATAGTAATCCTTCATCGCAAAAGAATAACATGCAATTGGATCCTCTTCTTCATCTTCATATTGTAAAAGTAAATGTGATACATTGCCGTCATTATCTTCAGAATCAAAAAACACAAAAAAACCGATATTTGTATCAATTTCAAATAAATGCCTTGTACCACCTTCAGTTGCTTTATGATATTCTTCATCATTCAACTTCTGAATTAACATATTATCTACATTATCCTCTTTGTGAAAAGTAACATTAAATGATTTCATTGTTAATCTCCTTATGTATCAAAATATTTTATATTAATTCTCTCTTTAAGTAACATACCCGATTTTATAGTAATTATTTCCAAAAAATAAAAAATGAGTATAGGGGTATGCTACAAAAAAAGGAGTGAATCTTATGAGTAGAAGAAATAAACTGTTAGTACCAGAATCTAGAAAAGCTTTAGATGAGTTAAAGGCTAAAGTTGTTAATGCAACAAGTCCTGAGAATGCAAAATTCGAAGCCGCCGAAGAAGTTGGTGTTCCTCTCACGAAAGGATACAATGGAAATCTGACCTCTCAACAAAATGGTAAAGTTGGTGGAAGAATTGGTGGCAAAATGGTCAAAGAACTTGTTAGAATGGCCCAAGAAAACTTAAATAAAAATCCAAAAATATAGCGGGTTATTTGTTCCCGCTACTTTTTTTAGTCTTCATCTTTAATATCTGGGTCCTCAGGTATTGGTTCATTATAATAATCTGTTATTAATTTCTTCATTTTTTCCATTTGATCTAAATGATTATTAAACTGCTCTTTATAGATTAAATACTGTTGTCCATCATGAACTACTCTTATTTTTTGCTCTTGAATGAGCTGTTTGATATACGATTCATCAAGCGATAGATATTCAGCTGTTTCTTTAATTGTTAAATACATCGAATTCTCCTTACTTACCAATTTCACCTTATTTTAACATAGATTACTACGTAACTATTAAATACTGCTCAAAGAAAAAAACAGAGAAAATTCTTCTCTGCTTTGATCGGTTAATAAGATGTCCCTCTTACACTTAAAAACATTAATAAGTTTTGAATGGCTTTTTGAGCAATCAGTAGAGCTTGATCAGCATGTGAATGAATCGTTCTAACAAATGCGATTCGAGAATATGAACTAGATAATCGACTTACATGTATGCCATCTGAAATTAGCTGACTAAACTCCGCAACGCCTTCCATTTCTTTAATTTCATCTTTATTTTGAATACTTTCTAAGATACCATCGAAATTCACATAAGAATACCAAATAGCAGCAGATTTACACGACTTATTCTTTGAATTTATTTGTTTTACTATATTCTCTTTAATTAAAAGTCCAGCTTCTTGTTCGATTACGTATTGAATACAGTCTATTCCAATTGAATCATAAATAAGTTCAGGTAATTTATCACTCGGTGGTCTTAAATGTGTTTCAATAATTTTTGGACCTTCATTTGTATAAATGATATCAGTATGTGTAATTCCATATTGAATGTTTAAGATATTTAAAAATTCAACAGTGTATTTTTTAATCTCGTTTTCAATATTGTCTGGTAACTCCGCTGGAAAAACATGACCAATTTCTACTTTGCTTATTGGATCTACATGCTTTTCTACAATACCAACAATAAAATGTTCTCCATTTTCAGACAGAATTTCTAAACTAAATTCTCTGCCTTCTAAAAGTGGTTCAATCATTAAAGTAGAATAATCAAGTCGAGGTGCAGTAGCCGAATCCGACAATAAAAACGCACTTTCGATCTCCTTTTCAGAATTAATAATTGATATGCCTGTACTTGATTTCCCTTTTGATGGCTTTAAGATTAATGGATATGAATGATTTTTTGCAAAATCTTTAATATGTTCAATTGAGGTTACTAAACTTGCTGGTGTATTTTCGAATTTACACTCTCTTAATCTATTTCGCATCTCGAACTTATCATTTACCCATCGAACTGTATCTGAATGATGAAACTTCAGATTTAGTGCTTCTGCGATTGCACTTGCCTTATCCTGGTCCAATTCCTCAAAGGAAGAAATTTGATGGATTGGATCCATTCTATGTAAATTTTTTGCATATTCAATCCATTGTTCTGTTGTAGCATCGTCTTTAATAACAATAATAGATTCGTGGTTTTGTGCTCTATGTAAAAATGGCATTTCAGATGCTCTACAAATTACACTTGTTCGAATAGATGAATCTATTTCGCTTAATTTAGAGGAATAATTAGATGTACCTACAATTAGGATATGTTTATTTGATATAGTTAGATTTTCCATTTAAAATCCTCCCCTTTTAAATTATTAGTTCGTACACTTGAAAAGCTTGTTCGGTTAAAGAATATCTATTAAATTATTAAATTTTACGAAAATTGGCGTAAATACAATATATTTGTAGAAAAATATACGAATAGCCCATGACTTTTGTTACTTATTAGACTAAAATATAATTATATTTCTGTAAATTGGGGTTTTGGAGTGGAATATATGTTCGAAAAAGGATCAATTATTCAATATTTTCGTCAAAAAAAAGGCCTTACCCAAGAAGAACTTGGACACGGCATCTGTTCGAAGACACATTTAAGTAAGATTGAACGTGGTCTTACTGAAGTTTCAGATGAAACCATTTCACTTCTTTGTGCACGAATGGGTTTTGATATTGATGAAGAAATTGAGAGGCTTAACAAAGTACAAAAATTGATAGAATCGTTGCAGAAACAGCTTATTTTCCAAGATCTAGAAAAAATTGAAGACATTATTTTAGAAATAGAGAAAGTCGATTTTGAGTTTATCATACCTTTATATACTAGATATAATCTATTAAAAACCAGGTATTTATTGTTAATTAACAAATTTGAAGAAAGTAAAAAAATACTTTTTTCAAAATTTAATCGAATTGAAAAAATACCCCAACCTGAAGAAGATTTACTTAATCATGTACTTGGTATATATTATATTCAGACTAACGAACTACATAAATCGTTAACCTATCTGAAAAATGTGTCTTTAGAATCTTATTACAACCCAGAGATTCATTATCATCTTGCTATTGCTTATTATAATATCGAGGCATACATATCTTCATATTATCATTGTCAAAAGGCAAAAGAGTTCTTTGTTCAAACAAATAACTATGAAAGAGTTCTAGATACGGATTCTATCATGTTAATGATTATCGAAGCAGATAATCAATTAGATTTTTCAGAAATTATGAATAGATATGAAAATTTAATTGATATAGCTGATAAATTAAAAGATAATAATCGAAAACACTATTTAGTTCATAATTTTGCTTTTCAGCTTTATACTAAAGGTTTAAATAAGAAATCTAGTGATATGTATAAATTAGCAATGACACTGAAACCTGACTCAATGCATAACTTAATTTCTTCAAAATTTGGATATATGAGATGTCAATTTGATGGTAACCTGATGGATAAACAATCTCTTTTAAAATTAATATTAGAGGGTAAAAGTGAAGCGAAAAATGCTAAATTAAAACTTTATGAGTACTTTTTTATTCTATATGAAATGAAATTAAAAGAAGATACAGTTTTATATTTTAATTATATAGAAAATACATTACTACCCTATTTACAAGAAACATCACAGAAATATTTTTTTAATCAATACGTAAAAGAATTAAAAAATTATTATTTTAAAACTAATAATGAGGATAAAATTCTAGAAGTCATTCAGAATTATTCTATAAATCTAATTTTAGGAGAAGATATTAAATGAAAAAATTATTAACTGTTTTTGGCTTAGTTCTTATTCTATCTTTCAACATGACTAATATAGCAGGTGCAGCAACAAAAAAATCTACTGATACTATTACAACTTATGACAAAGTTTTACCAGGAATCTAAATAAAAAAACACGAATATTTATATTCGTGTTTTTTTATTTTAATATGCTTTACCCCAATAAACCATTGCTTCTGCTTTCTTACCGCAGCAAACACATTCGTCTGTGATTTGTTCTTGTTCAAACGGGATACATCTTGAGGTTAATCCAACTTCTTCTTTTATCTTCTCTTCACAAGTTAGCTCCTTACACCACATGGCTTTAATAAATCCTTGTTTTGAGTCACTAATTTCTTTTAGTTCATTCATTGATTTTGCTTCATATGTTTTTTCTGTCCGGTTGTTTAACGCTTTTTCAAATAGTGAAGATTGAATTTCGTTTAGTAGGATTAAAATGTTTTCTTCTAATGAATCTAAAGAAACGATCGTTTTTTCACGTGTATCTCTTCTGACTAATACGGCTTGATTATTTTCAATATCTTTAGGTCCAATTTCAACACGAACTGGTATTCCCTTCATTTCATATTCATTAAATTTCCAACCTGGCATTTTATCAGAAGTGTCGATTTTGACACGAGCAATCTTAGAAATACGATCTTTTAATTCTGTCGCTTTTTCAATAACCCCTTCTTTATGCTGTGCTATTGGTATTACAATCACTTGAGTTGGCGCAACTTTTGGTGGTAATACTAGCCCACTATTATCACCGTGCACCATAATTAATGCACCAATTACCCTAGTCGTCATCCCCCATGATGTTTGATGTACATATTGTCTTTTTGAATTTTTATCAGTGTATTGAATATTAAATGCTTTTGCAAAACCATCTCCAAAATTGTGTGATGTTCCGCTTTGTAGAGCTTTCCCGTCATGCATTAAGCTTTCAATTGTGTAAGTAGCTTTTGCGCCGGCAAATTTTTCTTTCTCAGTTTTTTGACCTTTTATAACTGGAATGGCTAAAAAGTTTTCTAAGAAATTAGCATAGACATTCAGCATTTGAATAGTTTCTGCCTGAGCCTCTTCTGCTGTCGCATGAGCTGTATGGCCTTCTTGCCATAAAAATTCAGTCGTTCTTAAAAATGGTCTCGTTGTTTTTTCCCAACGCACAACCGAACACCATTGATTATAAAGTTTTGGTAAATCATTATAGCTTTCAACTGTTTTCGAAAAGTGTTCACAGAATAATGTTTCTGATGTTGGACGTATTGCAAGTGGTTCTGCTAACTCCTCATGTCCACCATGTGTAACCCAAGCAACTTCTGGTGCGAATCCTTCAACATGGTCAGCTTCTTTTTGCAATAAAGACTTTGGTATTAAGAGTGGCATATAAACATTTTCATGATCAGTTTGTTTAAACTGGAAATCTAATTCTTTTTGAATATTTTCCCAAAGTGCATAACCATGAGGCCTTAAAATCATGCAACCTTTAACACTTGAGTAATCAATTAATTCCGCTTTCTTAACGATGTCTGTGTACCATTGTGCAAAATCGACATCCATATCTGTAATAGCTTCTACAAATTTTTTAGTACTCATTTTTACAACCCCTTACTATTTTTTTATACAAAAAAACACCGAGAATAATCTAAAGGGACCATTCTCGGCGTTACCACCCTACTTACTATATAGAAATAGCTACAAATAATGTAAAAGTGAATACAAAAACGCCATGAATGACCTAAAGGGACCATTCATGGCGTTACCACCCTACTTATTATGTAAAAAATCTACATAATCTCTTAACATCTTTAACGGGAAAACCGCTGTAGCCTACTCTAGTTCGGTACAGTGACTCCAAGGCTGGTTCAGTTTACTTACTTTAGGAATTTTCACCATTCATTCCCTCTCTAAAAAAGCTTATAAACTTACTATTCCTTATCTAAGTCGATTATTAATTTAAAATTATCATACGTTAACTAAAATAACCTGTCAATGAGTATTATACCCATTTTATAAAAAAATGTTACATTTCTTTATAAACTACATCATTCTTGTTTTTCTTTGTACGGCGTTTAGGTAAAGATACTTCACTCAATAACATACCGCCTACGATAAAGGTTCCACCTATTATTGTTTGAATTGATAGTGTTTCATTAGCAAAAACAACTGCTGTAAATGCAGCAAAAACAGGTTCTAAGATAAATATTAATGCTGCTTTTGTAGATGAAATATGTTGTTGAGCAAACATTTGTACCCAAAAAGCAATACTAGTACAAAAGATTGCCGTCACAATCACAGCAAAAATAAAGGTTGGATTTACCCAAAGCTCCTTTGAAAACGAAACCGAGCTATCTTCAAAAATTAAGGAAAAAATTGAACTACTAATCCCAACCGTTGCTAATTGAATCGTCGTAAACGTTAATGCATCCATTTGTTTCGTGAATTTACCGGATAAAATAATATGAAAAGCAAATGCGATTGCACCAATCAGTGTTAATAGATCACCAATATTGATTGATAATGAATCACCTAAAGTTAAAAAGCTTAGTCCCAGCATAGCAATTAGACACGCAATAACTGTCGACCAATTTGATTTTTCTCGATAGACCAAGTATAAAAATACAGGCACTAACACTACGCATAAACCAGTTATAAAGCCAGATTTCGATGATGTTGTATATTTCAAACCAAAAGTTTGAAGTAAATAACCTAAAAACAACATAAATCCGATACCGCTCGTAATGAAAATTTGCTTTAACGTTAACTTGCTTTTCTGCTTTCTTTTCATTAAAAATGGTAAAAGAACTAGAGTTGCAAGAATAAAACGGAATGCGTTAAATGCAAATGGTTCAACATAGGCAATCGCATTTTGAACTACAACAAATGTCGTCCCCCAGAGTAGTGTTACGATTACTAATGAGATGGTAGCTATTCTATCTATTCTCAATCTCTCATCCCCCCAAAGATGATGGTTACCACAAAAATACAGAAAAAAAAGATGTGACATCACACATCCATGTAATTATGATTTTAATTTGGTACCTCATGTAAATTATATCTTTTATTCTATCATAATGTGAGGGCTTTTTGACTCAAAGTAATAAAAATTCGTTATTTCAATAAAATTACAACTTATCGTTCTAACTTCACATTGACTGACTTACTGCACATCCATATACTTAAATACAGTAAATAGAAAAAGGTGATTGGATTGGATTTTGAAATAACATTTTTATCATTTTATGTAGTAACAGTTGAAGGTAAAGGAGAACAATCCGATAAACGATACAAACATTTTCAAACATTAGATGAATCAATGTATAAAGAAAGTGCTTTAAAAGGATTTCTTGATGGTGAGCTTGCACGAATCGTAAATCGTAAAGTAGAGCGACACCCCAAAAATGAGACAGTTCCAACAAAACTTGGCCATTTTATTGTGGAAGAAAATCATTCACTAGACTCGAATCCAAATTTTAATTTATTCCAAAGAATTCGTAATGCTAAGACAATAGAAGACTTTAAAAACGAAAATGAAACTTTAGTTATTAACTACATTGATACAAGTGCAGTTCGTGGCGGTGCATTTTTAGTTATTCAAGCAAAACTTAGAAAATATTTTGATGATCCTTTAGTATTTGTTTTGAAATGTGATTTTGAACCAAAGGTCGCATCAATTTCAGACGAATCTACGTTAATCAAAACCGTTGAAATGGCAATAACTACAAAGAATATGAAATCGATTCAGTACCCGTATATGGAAGAATTAGGAATGCTTTCAGAAGGTGATTTAAAAATTCATCAGGCTTCACATGCTCGTTATTTCGAAGACTTTTTAAAATTTGTAACTTATTCAGAAACGATGCCTGAAATTGTTAAATCACAAGTAATGACGATGGTTTATGACAAAATTGAAGATGTATTTGAAGAAGAAAGCGTTGAAAGACAACAGTTTGATGCAGCAATGGAAGTGTGGGCTGCAAGTCCAAAACGTGAGATTCAAGAGCATTTCACATCTGAAGAAGTTATTGAAGCTGCCGCTCAAATTGTCGAACATACGCCAGAAATAGAATTATCATTTAAAGCGGATCATTTCTCTGTTAAAGGTTTATTAGCTGATTTTGGAGACAGTTTGCATATTGCAAAAGTAAATGGACGTTATGTTGTAATGTTAGAAGCAGATACTTTACAATTTGAAAAAGGATTCTCCCCTATTGAGTTTTTGAGGCCAGATGAGATACATCACGTGATCGATAAAATAAAACAGAAATAAAAGAGCCTAAAAGGCTCTTTTTTTACTGAAATATTAGATCAGATATAAAGCCAAAAATGAAAAGGGCTAATATAAAATACCTGTATCGTAACCGTTTATTAAACTTACCCAAAATTTTACTTAAAACTTTGTCAATCAGTGAAAATAAGGTCACAAGTAGTAATAGAAAAAGTATGAACATCAAACTATTGAGGTACCATTTAGAAAATATGAAAATTTCTCTATAAAAAGTATCTGATCGGAAAATTAAATACACAAAAAAACTCAAGAATATCAAACTAACATCAAACTCTTTCTTTTTAAATAACCATTTAGAAATACGTCTTATACTTGAAATAAGTTTCACCACCAATAGATTTTATCATTGTATCTATTCGATAGTTATCCATTTTTTTCCTTTTTTAGATTGTTTTCATCACTTCAATTACTTTATCAATATCCTCTTTTGAAACCCAGTAATGTGTTGCAAATCGCATCATTCCATCCTCATCCGGTGCAAAAATGATAATCCCATTTTCTTTAAAAATATTCTCAATTTCCTCTGGCGAACGTTTCATTTCTGTTAATTGAAAGAATACTAGATTGATATGCACTTGAGATAAATCAACTTTCACTCCAGAAATTTCGATTAATTTTTTTGCTAAATATTGTGCATTTTCATGGTCTTCATGTAGTCGTTTCGTCATTTTTTCTAATGCAACAATTCCTGCAGCAGCAAGAAAACCTGATTGTCTCCAGCCCCCACCTAATAATTTGCGTTTCTTTCTTGCTTTTTCGATAAACTCTTTACTACCCGCTAAGATTGAACCAACTGGAGCACATAACCCCTTTGATAAACAAAACATTACACTGTCACTATATTGGGCAATTTCTTTTGCATCAGTTTTTAAATACGTAGCTGCATTAAATATTCTTGCTCCATCTAGATGTACAGGAATATTTGCACTTTTTCCGATACTATAAACTTCCTTCATGTAATCAAGATCAACAACTGCTCCATTTGAATATGCATTTTCTAAACAAATTAATGATGTTTCAGGATAATGTATATCATCTGGTCTAATTGCTTGTTTAATTCGCTTTGTGTCCATTTTTCCATAAACAGTCTGAAGCGTTCGTAAATGAACACCTGCAATTATTGAAGCCGCTCCTACTTCATGTTCAAATATGTGACAATCTTCACCTAAAATTACTTCAGTGCCTCGATCACAATGTGTAAATAATGCTAATTGGTTTCCAAATGTTCCACTTGGTACAAAAAGTGCAGCTTCCTTCCCAATCATCGAAGCAGCTAGTTGTTCTAGTTTACCAACAGTCGGATCATCACCATAAACATCATCTCCAACTTCAGCATGAAACATCGCTTCTCTCATTTCATCTGTCGGTTTTGTCACCGTATCACTTCTTAAATCAATTATTTGGGATTTCATTTTCATTCTCCTTTTTTATAATTTCTGAATTATCAAATACGGACTGAGAGACGCATCGAAATAATATTCAACCTATATTGATCCATCTCGGCGCAGGAACATATTTTAAAGAATTATAGATTAAGTTCCTTATTTTTTTTGAATTCAGCTAATCCAATTTTAATAAGTTTTTCGGTTATATCTTCAATTCCGGTATGATACTCTGTTGCAATTTTTTTAATCTCTGTTTTAACTATATCTTCTACAAAAGTAGTCAATTGTTCTTGTTTACTCGTAAATACAATAAAACCTGGTCTATTAGAGAGTTTCCCATCTATTAAACAATTATCTAAAATTTCGAAGTCTTGTTCTATTTGTTCAGATCGATAAGGAATCTTAACTGGTTTTATTTCCACATTAATCGAATGTTTTTGGATGAACAGATTCATATTTTGAACACCTATATGTTGATAAAAAGCATCAATTATACCGAAAATTGGGGCACTAATCGATTGTGGAATCGGAAATTGAAAGATAATATTCCCTCTTTTTGTACTATGCTTTGTTTGCTTAAGTTCATAAGCCTTTACAAATCCGCGTTCTACTAGTTCTGCCTTGCTTAATAGTTCACCCATATTCGTTTTAGCAACAAGTTCACCAGTTTCAGATAATTCAATAATACGAGCTTTTTCATTTGAATCTGCTTTAATGTATAACCCGAATAATAGATACTCCAAATCCTTTGTAAAATAAGATTTCTTTGTTGTTGTGTTTTGGAATGATCGGTTTAATTTCTCTACCTCTTCAGTTGGTATAAAAACGGTCATTCTACCTTTAAAATTAATCTTTTTGGAATCTATTTTTCCAGACTTTATGTATTGATGAATTGTAGCTTTTGATACACCAAATTGATTGGCAGCTTCTAATACTGTTAATCCTTCTGTTTTTTCAGTAAACTGTTTTAACTTATTTACTTCCTCGATGAAAAACTTCATTGTTCCATCTATTTGCCAGTCATCATAAACAAGTTTTAATTTACCTAATTTAACATAATTATAGATTGTTTGCTTTGAAACCCCAAGTATATCGACAACTTCATTTGTCGTAACGATTTTTCTTATTAATTGATCCTGTTCGAACATAATCAATCCCCTTTTTTGGAGTATTTCCGTCTTATTAATTAATCGTATTATATCACATTAATTACAACGAATTATTGATAAATATTTAAATATAGTTATATATAATATACTTACTTATAAATTAATTAATATATCAACTTTGCAAACAGTAGAATAATAATGTATTTTTCTACTGTTTTCCTAAATAATATAATATGATTTATAACAATGTTATTTTACTTATTTATAATTAAATAGCATTTGAAATAATACTCTAATTTTGATCTGTAATGTATACTAGATAGTGAGGTGAATTGTATGTTATCTGAATCGAGCCTACTTTTTTCAAATAGGAACCTTCCCCTTTCAAAAATAGATCGCCAATCAAACTTAATAAATTTCCTAATCGATGAGTCAAACCTTTCTGAACTTATTCAATCGAGATTTGAAAATGAAAAAAATAATCGCCCACTTTTTGAAGGTTTTTCAGATTTAGAAATGATGTACTACTATGTCCAAAAAAGGAAAGACATCCAAACATCTAAACAAAGAAAAAGCAGTACAAAAACCGAATACATAAGAGAACTGTTACAATTTTACCGTTATTTGTATGTAAGTAAGGAATTCTTACGCCAAGACGTTGATGTTTATAATGAGACTTCCCTTTTTAAGAATATTAAACAAAGACATATCGATGCTTATCAACAATGGCTATCTAGCTATCAATATGGTCCGAACAACCGACTTTATAAAGTAACAACCTTATCTAGAAAATTAGTCATCCTTAAAAGCTTTTTTAAATTTTTATATGAAACGAATTTTATAGAAGAGCAACTTTACACACGAATATTAGATGCAAAAATTACTAAGGATGATTTACCAAATAGAGATTTAGAAGAATATGAAGTAAAAGCTATTTTAGAGTTTTATAAAGGCAATATACTAAAAACTACTTTAATTAAACTATTAGCAACTACAGGAATGCGTATTCGAGAGCTAGCAGAAGCAAATTGGGGTAATGTTTCGAAGGATGCAAATGGTTATTGGCTTGAAATACTTGGAAAAGGAAATAAAAAACGTGAAGTAAAATTATTACAACATGTTTATAATGACTTATGTAAATTAAGAGAACGACGTGGATTATCAAATCTTATTATGAAGAGTGACACAAATCCCCTTTTTCCAACTAAAAATAATAATCATTACTCCTTTAAATATTTATCTAAATATGTAATCGAAATGATCAAAATAACAGGGCTACCTTTTGTGACAGACTCAAACAGAAATGGGAATATAAGTCCCCACTTCTTTCGCCATCACTATGCATGCCGATCAATTGAAAAAGGAGCAAATATTTATCAAGTTAGTAGAAGTCTTGGCCACGAAAGTATTCAAACAACTGAACTATATTTAGCAAAAATGATGAATCGGTCACAACATGCAAGTAATGTGTGGGATGATGATGAATATTAAAAATTACCCCCTCTTATTTAATAAGTGGGGGTTTTCTTATTTGGATTTATCAAAGTGAGTAATAACTCATAATTTTAGTTTACATAATAATATTATTTGTACTTTCTTACTATCAATTTAAGTTAGTTTTTTTAATATAATATAAAATGTGTTTTTATATTAACAGTTTGATTTCTTAATTAGTTTGAATAATAGGCTTTTTTTGTGAACTCTGTTGCTATTATTGAAGTAATTCATAAATTTCCACTCAAAGATGCTTGCATCAGTATGGCGCGCGATGCTCACCTCTTCCCCCTATAACCTTTCTCATCATCTTCATTTGTTACAATTTGTATTAAAACCTTTTAAAAAACAACAATCTTTACTAACTACAATATTTAAGGAGTGATTAAATTGCCAGTAACAATAGTCGAAACACTAATTCAAATAGAACCGTGGGGTGAGGCTGATTTTTCTTTACTTCGTCTTATGAATTCATATAAAATGATGGAACATCTTGGAGGTCCTGAGCAATACAGACAGATTCTAAATCGACACAAACGTTATCTTGAAATGGATAGACTTGGTGTTGGACAAATGTACACAATTGTTTTACTTCCACAACGAAAAAAAATTGGTTGTGTTGGGTTTTGGGATCGAACATGGCAAAATAAATCTGTCTATGAAATAGGCTGGAGTGTTCTTCCTCAATTCCAAGGTATGGGGATTGCTACAATAGCTGTCTCAAAAGCTATTACTATAGCAAGTTTTGAACGAAAGCATAAAAATATCCATGCATTTCCTTCCGTTGAAAATCTAGCTTCTAACAAGATTTGCCAAAAACTCAACTTTTCATTTATGGGAAAGTGCGAATTCGAATACCCACTTGGAAGAATCATGCAAAGTAATAATTGGAGAATAAAGTTCAATGGCAAAAATGAGTAATCTAAAAAAAAGAAGCTAAATCACTGAAGATTTAACTTCTTACTAAATTATTTTATATTTGATAAATCAGTCTTCCAAGGTCCATTTTCAATTATGTTTGCAAGTGTTATTTTTAGCTTGATGACATGTTGATCCATCCCTTTAATATTGATTCCATAGACTGGCGGAATGTAGGCTTTTTTCGCTCGATCTCCTGAATTATATTCCCTACTAGTCACAATCTGGTTTGTTATCAATAGTTTAGGATCTATGTGCTCTAAATACAATTCAGAAAGCCATTTTTCTTGATTGTTATCTCGTTTAGGTGTAATAATTTCAATCGTATTTTCTTCGTTTTCATATTCCGACCATCGAACAATAAATCCGTCAATTTTAATATTCGCATTTGGCAATATTAGCGGTGGTAATTTAATTTTCTCATCTTTCGTTTTAGGAATTGGAATCGTCCAATATAGATCATTATATGAGATAAAATTTTGTATAGATGGCGTTATTAAAGTTAAAGATTTTGTATCAAGTTTATTTAATTTAGCCTTGAACTTATTTCTGACCATTGAGCCACTTTCATTTGACTTTAAGTAACTTTTGTTGCCTTTTGAATCAATGATGTATGGAGAAAATGGTTTAGAGCTAAAAGGCATAATATCATTTTCTTGTATATAGTTTACAAGTAACGAACCCTTTTCATTACTTACCATTGTTTTAAGCTCAATATTTTTTACATGATTACTTCTGCTAGGGTAATACACTTTATTAATCTCTTTTAATTTAATAAGAAATGATTTTTTCCCAATTTGTAATTGAATTTGATTATTTGATGGCAAAGCCATTTTTGTAGAATGATTTTTCAAGAAGAGTTCTTCATCTATTAAACCTGTGGAATCTAATCCATTTCCTTTGCTTTCCAATTCATACTTTTTATTATTTACCTTTAAATAAATCGGAATATTTTCCCAGTATTTTCCAAATTTATCAAATCCACCAAACTGATCAACATTTATTTTTGTATCATATTCAAATTCAATTTGAAAATATGGTAGTTCATTATTAAAAGCAAGATTATTAATTTTCAGATTTTTATGATCCCCTATAAATGAATCGAATTCATAAGAAGGAGAAGTTGATTTATTTTCAAAAGGTACGTTAAACATCGGAAGGTACGATAAATTATTACTTGCCCAAGCCCGGAACGATTGATTTTGTAATGTAATCGTACTTAATAAAAACACAGCAGCCGCTGAATAAATAAAAAGTTTCGACTTGAAATTTGTTTTCTTTTTCTTTTTCATATTGATTTTCGAAAATACTTTTTGTTCTATTTTAGATAACGATTCTTTATCGATTTCTGTTTCTGATAGTAATTTTTCGAGCTCATTAATACCTTCGTCTGATTTAATAAATTCATCCATAAGTTTATCTAATTCATTCAACTTTCTTCCCTCCTTCTCTCAAAAAAAACTCTTTCAAATTTTTACGTATTCTCCACAATCTAGTATCTAAAGCTTTCCTATTGGTCTGTAAATCTTCAGCAATTGATTCTAAATCTTCATCTAAAAAACATCGTCGTATTAATAGATGTCTGTCATTTACATTAAGAGTTTGAACAAAACTTTTAACATCAATTTCAGTTTCAATTTTCTGGTGCTCCAAATGATTATCACTTATTATTTCTTCGTTGAGCATTGATGTATGTAAATTTTTTTCCGCTTTTCGTTTCCAATCAAGCGCTTTATATTTTGCAATGATATAGACCCATGTTTTTAATGAACCTTTATCGGGATCATATTCTTCGCATTTTTCCCAGACCGTTATAAATACATCAGAAACTAATTCTTCTATATCTTCTTTTACTCCAATTTGTCCCATTATTTTATAACATAGAGCATAAACATTTCGTTTCATTTCTTTCATTAAATAATTGAGTCCTTCTGGATCTCTTTTACAAATGGCGGATATGATTTGTTTCTCATCCATCCTCTCACCTCGTTCTTATCTCTCTACTGTATACTTCGTAATATTTGGAACATTTCTCACACAAAATTTTAAATTTTATAGTTTTCATTTTTGTTTTTCAATATAATTGAAAGAAGTTACTTTTATATTCAAGTTCTAATATTTTTTAGAAGGATTTATTATAAAGATAATCCACAAAAAATTAATTGAAGCGGAAGGTGCGTATGCACCGAGGAGGCTCACCGCCCGCCCCACGGAAAACGAGCATCCTGTAGTGGAAATCGTCAATACTCCATGAATAATTTTAAGAAAATAGCTTAAATAAAAAAAAGCTGAAGCCATTAAAATGGTTCAGCTTTACATACATATTATTCAAAATAAAATAATGCATCGTGAGAAGTATTTGTTTGATAATAATTAACTAGTTCTTCGACAGATATTCCTCTAATTTCGGCTATATCATTAAAACTCATATCATAATGATATGACAGTTCATGTAGAGATAATGCTGGGTCATTCGCTAAAAGTTCATAATCAGGTATATTATCAAATTGTTGAGACATACTCATCACTTCCTTTTACAGTTTCTTATTATCCTTTCCTAAAATTTACAAATTTAGTCAAGTTTCGTAAAAAGAATGATTAGTAAATTATAAATATTTAAGTTAGGTGGTCACATGATTCAAACTATATTACATGCAACATTATTGGCTTTTGGATTGATTCTACCATTAGGAGTACAAAACGTTTTTATATTCCAACAAGGAGCAGCACAGAAAAAATTTCTCCATGTTTTACCAGTTGTCATTACAGCTTCGGTTTGTGATACAATCTTGATCGCTTTGTCTGTTACAGGTGTTTCAGTACTTATTTTGGCTTCAGCATATTTAAAGACTGCACTTTTATCATTCGGAATTATTTTTTTATTTTATATGGGCTGGCAAACATGGAAGTGTAAGTCTTCTAATGTTAAAGCTTCTCAAGATACATTTACTATAAAAAGACAAATTCTTTTCGCAGCTTCTGTTTCTCTTCTAAATCCTCATGCGATTTTAGATACAATTGGAATTATTGGGACCAATTCTCTCCAATACGAAGGAACTGAGAAAATTGTTTTTGCTTTAACTTGTATTGCAGTATCTTGGATATGGTTTACCTCACTTGCAATTGCTGGCAGAATAATTGGTAAATTAGATCATACTGGGAAAATCATGATAACGATTAATAAGATTTCAGCTATTATTATTTGGAGTATTTCAGTGTATTTATTTTATTCTTTAATTCGAACGTTTATTTAAAAGAAAAACCCCACTTTTTTTGTGAGGTTTTTCTTTTAAAAATCAATTATTTCTGAAACTCTAACATGTAAAATATCAATTAACTCTTCATCCATAAAATGATAATCATCAGGAATATCCAGATTGACAATTTTTTTATCTATTAGCATCAATCCAAATTTTTCTTTTATTCTCCTTAAATGCTTTTTTTTCATTACAAAAATGATGTCAGCCCATCCAATATGCCCTTCAGTTACTTTTATTCTGGCTCCAGTTTCTGTCCCAGCAGATCGAGCCTGATATCCATTTTGTAGGTGAAATATTTTTTCAGCAGTTGGACTTCTCCACTGATTTTTTTCTGCAAATAAATAATAATTTAATACAACTTCACATCCTATATTCTACTTTTCTTAATTTAACTCTCATTCTGTTATCTACTTTTAACCAATAGGATATGACCTAAATGATGCTTACTATGCCATGCATATAAAGCTATTAAATAATCAATCGTCATTGTGATCTTTGATTCGGGATGATAACAAGTTCGTTGAAATTGTTCTTCAGATAAAGATTCTAGCAATTGAACATATCGTAAATGTACTCCATCCAAAATTTTCAATGAACTTTGAACTTCACTATTTGAGTCACTTAGCGTAATCCAAGCATTTTCATCATAAGGTTTAATCGTTGGATTATCTTCAGTGATCGCTAATTTTATCCTAATTAAACTGTTCATATGACTATCTGCAACATGATGAATAACTTGTCTCGGTGTCCAACCACCATCACGATAAGGAATATTCATTTCCTTTTCTGATAACGAATTAATTGCATCTTCAAATTGTTTAGGGGCATTTTTTAAAATTTCAATAAATTCTTTGCGAAGTTCTTGAGTATAACTAGTTGGTTCAGTAAATTTGCCAATCGGATATTTTAATTTCTCCATGTTATAATCCCCTCGATTTCTTTATTTTTCAAATTAATAACAACAGTTCTATTATAAGAATTGTATTCACTCTTTCCAATATAAAAAACAACAAAGTCATGACTGACTTTGTTGTTTAATTAAATTCACAATGAATTAAATGTTTCAGTTAAAACTGGTACAATTTGTTTTTTACGAGAAACTACACCTTTTAAAGTAGCAGTGTTGTTTTCTAATGTTACATTATATGCTTTTTCTACTGCATTAGCTGCATTACCTTTTACAACTGCAACAGAGTCATTTGTTAAAATATCAGTTACAACAAATAAGAATAAGTCTAAACCTTTTGAAGATACAATTCCTTCAAGCAGAGATTCTAATTCTTGTTGACGAGAAAGTACATCATTCGTATCAACTGCATTAACTTGAGCAATTTCAACTTTGTATTTACCCATTTGGAATTCTTTTGCATCTAGAGAAACTAATGATTCAATTGACTTGTCTGCAAGATTAGCACCAGCTTTTAGCATGTCTAATCCATAAACATCAGCATTAACACCAGCAATTTCAGCTAGTTCCTTCGCAGCAGCTACATCTTGATCTGTGCAAGTAGGTGATTTGAATAATAAAGTATCAGAAATAATTGCAGATAACATTAATCCTGCTACCTCTTTTTTAATGACAACATTATTTTCTTTATATAATTTATTTAAGATTGTCGCCGTACATCCAACTGGTTCACAACGATAGTATAATGGATCACTTGTTTCAAAATTAGCTATACGATGATGATCGATTACTTCAAGTACACGAACTTGATCAATATCATCAGCGCTTTGTTGTCTTTCATTATGGTCAACTAAAATAACATTGTTCGTTTCAGTTGCTACTTTTTCTACTAAACGAGGAGCCGCTGTTTTAAATGTATCAAGTGCAAATTGAGTTTCAGCACTAACTTCGCCTAATCGAATAGCTTCTGCATCTATTCCTAGTGCTTTTTTTAGTTCTGCATAAGCAATTGCAGAGCAAATCGTATCTGTATCTGGGTTTTTATGTCCGAAAACAAGAACTTTTTCCATCATGATTCTCCTAACTCATTCTTAAATTATTATGTTGTAATACTTATTATTAGTATGTATGTACGTAATTCACGCTTTTTCTAAAATGATCAATTTAAGTAGAAATAGTTGATCATTACATAAAACGCTTCAATAATAATACCATATCAAAATAAAAAAGAATAGCCAAAAGACTATTCTCTAAATAGTTAATCACCTGAATTTTTATATGACATTGTATCTGTAATTGGCTCATCTTTTGGCAGCCAATCAATCGGAATATCATCTGCTGTATGAACTTCCTCACGTAAAAGTTCTTCAAAGTTGTTATTTTCAGCATTTGTATTCATATTATCCTTTTTTGATTTAGATTTACTCATGATCATTCTCCTTCACATCAAACTTAAAGTAATTACTATTCCTTATTAGTTTGCTGAAAGATTTTTATCCTATTAATTTTATTTTATATTTTTAATAATGATTTCTGGTATTGCAATGTTTTTTCTAGGTTTAATGTTTTCCATTATAATTTCTGCTATATCATCCGGGTTCATCATTTTTGATGTTTTGTTTTCGTCAAATATCCCTGTCCAAAAATCTGTATTCATTCCGCCCATATATGCTGCAAACACTGAAATTGGCGTGCCAGTTAATTCAATAACTAAACTTTCAGTAAAACCTTTCACACCAAATTTGCTTGCACAATATACTGATTCAGTAGCTTTACCAATTAATCCTGCAGTTGAAACAATATTTACGATTGTTCCGCTATTTTGTTTTTTCATTTGCTTTAAAACTTCTCCAGAACAAAAGATTATTCCTTTTAAATTAATATCAATCATACTATGAATAGCTTCTTCTTCTAATTCTTCTGCAAGATTAAAAATGCCGACTCCTGCATTATTAAATAAAATGTCAATTTGCCCATATGTATGTACAATTGTATCAAATACCCTCTTAACGTCATTTAGTTTTGATACATCAATTGTATGAATTGAATAATTATTTGGTAATTGTTTTCCTATTTCTTTTAATTTATTTTCGGTTCTACCTAATAAACAGACATGTGCACCCATTTCAGAGTATTTTTTTGCTAATGATGCACCTAAACCACTACCTGCACCTGTTATGACTATTACTCGATTTTTCATTTCGTTCCCAACTTTCAAATTTAAGTTTTTATGTACTGTTAGATTTCTTTATAGCAATTAAACCAAAACATGATACAATTGTAAAAGTGTTTGTTTAGGAGGTTGAAAAAATGAATACACATAAAACGGGAAAAATTTCTCACTTTTTTAAACTGCTACTCCCAATCCTTATTACTCAAGTGACATTATTCTCGATGTCATTTTTTGATACAATTATGTCTGGTAATAGTAGTCCCCAAGACTTAGCAGGTGTTGCAATCGGTGTGAGTATTTGGGTACCTATTAGTACAGGATTGACCGGAATATTAGTTGCAATTACAACGATGGTTGCAAATTTAAATGGTGCCAAGGAAAATGATAAAATTACTCCACTTGTCCAACAAGCACTTTATTTAGCAGGAATTATTGCAATCGTTATTATTACTATTGGTATCTTCTCAATTCAACCAATCTTAAATCATATGAATCTAGAACCAAAAGTTCATCGCGTTGCACTTCATTTCTTACTTGCTTTATCTTTTGGAATTTTACCACTCTTTTTATACACAGTACTTCGTCAGTTTATAGATGGGTTAGGTAAAACAAGAACAACCATGATTATTACTGTCATTTCAGTTCCAGTTAATGTCATTTTGAATTATTTCCTTATTTTTGGAAAAGCAGGTCTACCGCATTTAGGTGGCGTTGGTTCTGGAGTAGCTTCTGCAATTACGTATTGGATTATTTTTGGTTTAGCCTTATATATTATCAATACGAAAAGTCCCTTTAAATCCTTTAATATCTTTAAAAATTTTATTCCCATTTCGATTCCTACATGGAAGAGCATCCTAAAACTAGGTGTACCTATTGGACTAAGTATCTTTTTTGAAGTAAGTGTATTTTCAGTTGTTACTTTATTATTAAGTGAATTTGATACTGAAACGATTGCTGCTCATACAGTTGCAATGAACTTTGCAAGTATGCTTTATATGGTTCCTTTAAGTATTTCAATGGCCTTAACAATTGCAGTAGGTTATGAAGTTGGTGCGAATAATTTTCAAAATGCGAAAGAATATAGCAAGATTGGTCTAGTTATGGCTGTATCGATTGCTACTATTTTTGGCGTTATAATCTATTTATTCAGATATGATGTAGCAGGATTATATACGAACGATCCTTCTGTTCAAACTTTAGCAGGTGAATTCCTAATCTTTGCAATACTGTTTCAATTATTTGATGCATTTGCAGCACCAATTCAAGGTGCTTTAAGAGGATATAAAGATGTGAATGTTACATTAATGATGATGATTTTAGCTTATTGGGTAATTGCATTACCAGTTGGATTTGTCCTTTCAAATACTGATTTAGGTGCAAAAGGATACTGGGTTGGTTTAATCGTAGGTTTATCAGTCTCAGCTATTACGTTAACTTTCCGCTTATTTCAATTACAAATTAAAAAATTAAAGCTTTCTGAAGCTTAAAAAAGTATGGTGATTTTTCACCATACTTTTTTTACGATTAACTCACTTTAATTTAAAAATGATTGTAATATTTCCTTATTTTTTTCAATATCTAACTCTAGTACTTCCCCAACATTATCGTATCTTTTCGGAACATATGTATTATCTTGTGGTATTCTAAGAGTTTTGATTTCGTTGTTCTTCCCTCTTAACATAAAATCAGTACCTAATTTCACTAAGTCAAAAGACGAAAAATTAGTTTGAATATATGGTTGGATTAGACCTAATGTTTTCGGTACACTGGTTGTAATTCCTTTAACAGTAAGTACTTCATTTTTAATTGCATTTAGTACTTTTTGTTGTCTAGCAACTCTGTCAAAGTCACCCCTAGCATCATGTCTAAATCGAGCATATCCAAGTAATTCCTTACCGTGTAACTGTTGGACACCAGGTTGGAGGGATACTCCGATATGGCTACTCATAGATTTTTCCACATCAACAGTAATACCTTGAGGAGCGATAACATCAATCATCTTCTCAAAACTTCTAAAGTCAATTATTGAATAGTATTCAAGTCCAATTCCAAAATTTTCTTGAATCGTTTGTCTTAACAATTCAACTCCGCCAAAAGAATATGCAGCATTTAATTTTTGATTTCCATGTCCAGGAATTGAAACATAACTATCTCTCATTAATGAAATTAATTTCGTTTCATGATTTTTTGTATATTGTAGGATCATTATCGAATCTGTTCTAGATCTTTCACCATTCTTATGTGCATCAACACCAAGTAGTAATACATTTGTTTTATTAGGTATATCCACAGATTTAAATTCAATTTTTTTAGGACTTTCAACGGTGATGTTATTTTTGTTTTTTGATGCTAATTCAATTCCTTTTTTATATTGGTAATATCCATAACCTACTGTACTTAAAACTAAGCATAATAAGGTTACTGTAACGAATATAGCGATTTTTTTCCATTTCCCTTTCTTTTTCGCTTTTTTTCTGTCTAATCTTGACATAACTTCCCCCTAAAACATGAATGATTAAAGAATTTTCTGAATGGTATTACTATAAATTATTTCGGCTAATTCTTTCTCCACTTCAAATCTCGATTTACTTTCTGAATCAAATTGACATCCATTTATGATAAAAATAATCCCAAATTGTTCTTCTTCATTCCAATACAAATTACTAATCAGTCCGTATGCTTCCCCTGCATGTCCTATCATTTCATCATAATTTGTTAGAAAGTCATGACTTATATGAAATCCTAGTCCCATTTTGGAAAAGAAATGATTCTTTTCTATTCTTGACCATTGCTTTGTTTTCATTTGCAAAGAAGTGTCAGGTTTCAGTATTTGCTCATGATTAAAACGTCCATTTAACATATGTGCTCTCAAGAATTTACTTAATTCAATTGCTGTTGTTCTAAGACCACCCTGAGGTTCGAATAGACCCCCATGTGTTCCGGGAATATATTTTTCAAAAAAATTGATAGGATATTCTTTTTTACCTTTATCGTCAATTGTAAGTTGATATTCCTTTGTTTCGTGATTCAACTCATACAAATTAGCAAGTTCATTAGCATTCCTTATATTAGAATAAGAAAATGCAACATTTTTCATGTTTAATGGAAAGAAAATAAATTGTTGAATATACTGATCAAAACGTAATCCAGATACTTTTTCAATTATCGCTCCACAGATGATTGCACCTATATTTGAATAAACCCAATCAGATTGACTACCTGGTGGCCAATTCCCCCAAATTTTGTTTGAATAATATTTTCCATCTTCTACTAACAATTCCTTAAGCCCCAGAGTTAAATCATTATGTCCATCCTTAATAAATTTTGCATATACACTATTCGATTCATCATCTGAATTTAGTGAAGAGGTATGAGTTAAAATGTGTCTTAATGTAATGTTAGCAGTCGGGTAATTGGGATTCTTAACTTGGAATCCCAGATACTCGCTAATATCTTGTTCTAAAGTGATCAATTGTTTTTCCACTAATTGCATAATTGCAGTTGCTGTAAATAATTTACTAATTGAAGCAATTCGAAACATCGTTTTTTCCGTTACTGGTTCATTTGTTTCTAAATTACGAGAACCATAAGAATCCGCCCAAATGAGATTCTCTTTATAAACAACTGCTGCTTGCAGTCCAATAATTTTATATTTCTCCATCGTAGCCTCGATTTGTTTTTTAAATAAATGCCTATTTTTTAGTTCATCACTTTTAATCATTTTAAAGACTCCAATCCTGTTTTTTTGTTAAGAAAAATTGTAAAAACATGTAAATTTTATAAGTGAAAAAAATTATTTTAAATGAAGCGTTTTCAAAACTATTTTGATATTGTAATAGACCTAACATGTTGCTAAAATGAATCTTATGAAAATGGATGTTGGGGGATAGCAAAGAATGATTTTGATTGAGGTTTTTGTATATGCAGGGATTATTGCAGCTAGTATTTCAGGTACACTAGTTGGTATTAAAAAGAAATTGGACTTATTTGGTGTTGTTTTTTTAGCTGCATGTACAGCGTTGGGCGGTGGATTAATACGCGATATGATCTTAGGTCAATCCGTACCTAATGTGTTTATTAAACCTCAATACTTTATTGTATGTACGGTCATATCAATTTTAACTTGGTTATTTTATCAACGAACAATGCAATTTCAAAATACTTTAATAATTACGGATGCAATCGGTCTTGGTGTATTTACTGCAGTAGGTTCTTATTCTGCCATTGATCATGGATTAAAAGGTGCATTCCTAATCGTTTCAATGGGATTAATTACAGGTATTGGTGGCGGTATAATGCGCGACGTTTTTGCAAGAGAAATTCCATTCGTATTTCAAAAAGAAATCTATGCAATTGCCGCGATCATCGGTGCAATATCAATTTTATTCACATATGGTGAATTTTCTAAATTAGCCTCATTATATATTTGTTTTACTATTACTACTTTGATCAGGATTATTTCAGTTCGATATAAAATCAACTTCCCTATACGTAATGTGAATGATAAATCATTCTTAATGTAAGCCTACTTTTCAAGTTAGGCTTTTTTTTAGCCCTAAGCTAAGATTACTTAGTTTAGGGCTCTATTTTATTTTGAAATACTTTGTGTTTCTTGAAATTCTTTAAATAAACTTTCTTTTCGAACATATTCTGTTAACTCTTTAACAACATCACTTACTTTTGTAAATGATTCTTCTTTCACATTTGTTCCATCTTCTGTAAAATCAACTGGATCTAATACAAGTTGTAATGGTAAAGCATTTCCATATACTCCACGAATAACAGTTCTCATATTATTTAATGCATTTATCCCACCTTTTCCTCCACCTGCCACAGCTAATAAAGAAATAGGTTTCTTTTTAAATGGTTCAGAACCTAAATGTTCAATCATGTTTTTTAATGCACCACTCATTGCGTTATTGTATTCTGGTGTACAAAATACAATTCCGTCTGCCTTGATTAATGTTTCTCGAACTGACTTAACGACTTCTAATTCTTTTTGTTCTGGCTCTCCATTATATAGAGGTAACTCCTCAACAGATAAATCTAATAATGAAAAATTAAATACTTCTGCAATTTGTTTTGCTAAGTTTCTAGTTCTACCGAAAGTTCTAGGTGTTCCGTTAATTACGACGATATTCAAATTAATTTCCCCTCACTAAGTAAATTTATTGTCCAAATCTAACTTTCGACAAACTTTTTTGTAAATCCTCTAAACTCCTTAAAGTAATAATATAAAATATATCTAGAAAATTTCCTAATCTTTTAATAGAATGTATTAGTTTAAGAACCCAATAAAAAAATAACTAATTTACAAAGAATTTTTCAACTATAAGCTATCTCTTAGTTGGAATTAAGAAAGGTGCACTTATTTTAAGATTATTGTCTATCTAAAGCTTTTTTTTATTTTACTATAAATCTTGAAATTTCCATTTTTAATAGAAACATAGTTTACAAAAACAGCCAAAAATAAACAATTTCTAAAATGGTATAAGATATGAATTTAGTATATACTTATTTGACAGAATATTTAAATTTCAAAAAATGAAGGTGATATGAATTGGGGAAAATGGAGATTAATAAAAAGGCTACGCTTAGCATTATTTTTGCAATGATTACCTTTGGTACAGTTGGATTTATTGCTCCAAAAACAGGACTTAAAGCAATCGACTTAGTATTTATTCGGTGCATATTTGCAAGTGTATTTTTATTTTTTGTCTGGTACACTACCGGGATTTATAAAAAAGAAATCTATCATAAAAAAGATATACTATTGTCATCATTTAGCGGAGTATTATTAGTTTTAAACTGGGTATTTTTATTTAAGTCCTTCGAAAATTTATCAGTTACGATTTCAATTTCAATCTATTATTTAGCTCCTGTTATTTTATTTTTAATCGGAAGTTTAATCTATAAGGAAAAAATAACACTCATTCCTTTAATTGGAGTTTTATGTAGTTTTATAGGCTCGATCCTTTTATCTGGTCTAAATTCTGACTTTAATTTAAAAACGCTCTTCTCTTCAGGAGTTGTATGGGCATTTTTAGCCGCTATTTTTTACGGTTTCTTAATGATTGTAAATAAAGGTATTACAAAAACTAGCTCATACTTTACGACTTTGGTACAAACTACACTAGGCTTTTTATTACTAATACCATTTGTCAAATTTAATTCTTTTCTAAATTTACATATCGAAAATTGGACTTTTATCATCATAATAGGTTTCGTTCATACTGGGATTATTTACGCATTATTTTTTGGTAATATTCGATTTTTACCAGCTAAAACAATCGCTGTTTTAACATTTTTAGATCCTGCTGTAGCTATTGTATTAGATACATTGATTACAGGATTTAAACCAACATTACTCCAAATAATCGGAATCATCCTTACTTTTTCGGGTATTGCTTTAATCATGCTCATTAATTCAAATAAAAATGAACCACAAAATTCTAACGAAAAAATAGCAAATTAAGTAGTTTAAGTAAAAAGGATGACAACATTATTGTCAAAATATACTAAAAGGACTATAATATAATCATAAAGAATATACTAAAAAGAGATGTGCTGCATACACATCTCTTCCGAGTAGTAATTGCAAAGTTGCTTTCCTCGGATCCAGTGAATATAGCCACCACATCCATTCGAGGGGTAGGGTGGTTATTTTCTTTTATTCAAAGAAACGACGATACCGATTACGCTTAAGATTACGGATGCAGTAATACCTATACTTTGCATTATTAAAGTTGCAATCTCATAACCAGTCACCATATCACCTCCCTTCTACCGAAGAAAGGCACCTACCACAACTCTACTCTACCTAATTTTACCATAAGAAATGAAAGAATACCAGAATATATGTTCTGTTTTTTTGCGAAATTCTAGATTCATTCTAAGGTTTGAATTTTAAATCACCCCTTACTTGATTTATTTCATTTGCTATCATTTTTGTACTATTCATTCTTCTGAATTGCTACGTTAACCTCTTCTTTAAAAATAAACAATTCTCCCTCTGCGAGCTTAATTGATATTTCCCTATTCCTCATCAAAAAATATGATTTTTTTTCATGCTTTTATTTATCCTTCCCCTTTCTCTTTTTAATTTTGAGTCTCCTTTATTTTTCAAAAAATTTTACTTTACATTGAAATTAAATTTCTATATTTTTTATTAAATTTTGAAATTAAATTTCATTTTTTATAGACAATACTTTCCAATTTTGATAGGTTTAAATTATGAAAGCGCTACAAAATTTAATAGAAAGCATGGTGGATAACTTATGAAGAGAAGAAAAATTGGAAAATATGTTCTTGCTGTTACAGTTGGAGCATCATTATTATTACCACAAATTTCAACTGCAAGAGCAGAAACTACTTCACAGTACACAGTTCCTCCAAAACATGAATTACGTGCTGCTTGGATTGCTTCAGTAACGAATATTGATTGGCCATCAGCCACTGGATTATCTGTTATGCAGCAAAAATCTGAGTTTATTAAACTATTAGATGATGTAGAAAAAATGGGTATGAATTCAGTTGTAGTACAAATTAAACCTACCGCTGACGCATTTTATCCATCCCAGTATGGCCCTTGGTCTAAATATTTAACTGGTACACAAGGAAAAGATCCAGGATATGATCCACTTGCATTTATGGTTGAAGAAGCACATAAACGCAATATCGAATTTCATGCATGGTTTAATCCTTATCGAATCACAATGCCTCGTACTGCGCCAGGTGATGCAACATTAGAGGACTTAAATTCTCTAGCAGAATCTCACCCTGCAAGAAAACATCCTGAATGGGTTATTCCTTATGGTAAGCAATTGTATTTTGATCCAGGTATTCCAGAAGCACGTGAATTTATCATCGATGGCATCATGGAAGTGGTTAAAAAATATGATATTGATGCTGTTCATTTGGACGATTATTTCTACCCATATCGCATTGCAGGCAAAGAATTTCCCGACCAAGCAACCTATGAAAAATATGGTGAACATTTGTTTGCAAACAAAGATGATTGGCGCCGTGACAATGTAAATCAATTTGTAAAAGAAGTTCATGAAAGTATAAAAAAAGAAAAGAATTATGTGAAGTTTGGTATCAGCCCTTTTGGAGTATGGCGTAATATTGCAAATGACCCAACTGGCTCAAATACAACAGCAGGACAAACGAATTATGACGATTTGTTCGCAGATACAAGAGAATGGATTAATAAAGAATACGTTGATTATATTACTCCTCAAATCTACTGGAATATTGGTTTTGAACCGGCTTCATACGACATACTTGCAAATTGGTGGACTAAAGAAGTACAAGGTAAAAACGTTGATCTATATATTGGACAAGCAGATTACAAAATTAATGCCAATAATGAAGCTTGGGCTCTTCCAGACGAACTACCAAATCAGATCGCATTAAATCGCTCTATTCCAGAAATAAAAGGAAGTATGCATTTTTCAATTAAAGACTTAAATAAAAATCCACTTGGTATTAAGGATCGTTTAAGCCAAGATGTATATAAAACAAAAGCATTAATCCCTTCAATGCCTTGGATTGATGATCAAGCACCGAAGAAACCAAAATTGGAAGCAGCTAAAAAATCATCAGAAGGCATAAAGCTTACAATAAATAATCATTCTTCTGATAAAGATACAGCATATTTCGTAGTTTATCGCTTCGAAGGAAAGAATAAAGTTAATATAGAAGATGCTAGAAACATTTTAACTACTATACGAAAATCGGACTCTGGAAAAACGACGTATCTTGATACCACCGCAGACCCAAGTGAAGATTATACTTATGTCATTACTGCAGTAGATCGCATTCATAATGAAAGTAAAGAAAGCAGACAATTCAAAGTAAAAGGTAATAAAAAATAACTCCACATATTTAGCGGTTATGAATCATTAAAGAGCTTCCCTATAAACTAAGGAAGCTCTTTTTTCTATGTTAAATATAAATATTTTGTTTACTAAACTCCAGACTTCATAATAACTGCTTTGATCATAAAATAACTAATATCTGAATCAAGCTCTTCTTTAATTGGTTTAAGCTTTTCACTTCCAACAACATTAATTACTCCTTGTATTTGTTCCTCTATATTATTTGGAACTAATTCTTGCCAATTGAAAGTTTCATCCTCTACTGCACTTTGAAGAATGTGGTTTTCTATTGTTACAGTATTTAAACCTCTTTGTTTTGCTATTTCTTTGATGGATAATCCATCCTTATAAGATTCATAGGATATTTGATGAGACGGTATTTTGTCTTTTGTAACAACAATTGATGAGTTAGATACCTTTTGTTCTATTTGATGTTCTTCTTTATATTTCTGTATTATCTCAATAAATTGTGCCCCAAATCTTTGTTGCTTTTGAACGCCTACTCCCTTTGCTAGTAAAAACTCTTCTTCGGTGGTCGGAAGTAAATGACATAGGTCCTTTAACGTACTATCTGAAAAGACTACAAATGGAGGTACCCCAAGTTCAGCTGCAATTTCTTTTCGCAATTTTCGAAGTAGATCAAATAATTCATCGTTTGTATTCGTCGAAACAATTACAATTTCTTCTTTTTTCATTACTTGTACTTTATTTAAAAGTACTTCTCTTCCTTTATTTGTTACTCTCAATAAAGGAAACTTGCCATCTGTCACGCCAATATATTGCTCCGAAGTTAAAAAGTCGATTAAATCACCAACATTTTTTAATGTTCGATTTTTCAACAATCCATAAGTTGTTAATTCATGAAAATTAAATTCTAGTAATTTTTTATTTGAAGACCCTGTTAATACTGAAGCAACCATTGTTTTGCCAAAACGCTCACCCATTCGAATAATACAAGATAACACAATTTGAGCATCAGTTGTTATATCAATTGCTGAACGGTTATCAATACAATTACTACATTTTCCACATGAATGCTCTTTATGATCGCCGAAATAATTTAAAATAAATGCCTGTAAACATGTTTCACAGTAACTATAATCTTTCATCGATTGTAGTTTTTGAATTTCTTGCTTCTGCCTACTGAAATCATGAGTAGACTGTTCAATTAAAAACCTTTGAATTTGAACATCCTGAGCATTAAAAAGTAAAATACATTCACTTTCTAACCCATCACGCCCAGCCCTTCCAGCTTCTTGATAATAACTTTCCATGTTTTTTGGCATTTGGTAGTGTATAACGTACCGCACATTACTTTTATCAATACCCATTCCAAATGCATTTGTTGCAACCATTACATTTAAATCATCCTGTAAAAATGCATCTTGTTGCAGTGATCTATCTGCATCGCTTAATCCCGCATGATATTTGCCTACAGATATTCCTTGCTTTTTTAATTGATTCATTACATTATCTACTTCTTTTCTTGTTGCAGCGTAGATGATACCAGATTCATTTTTATTTTGTTTAATATAGTTAGAAATAAAATCCAGTCGATTTTGCCCTTTAATTACTTTAAAAGACAAATTTTCTCTTTCAAACCCAGTTACAACTGCACTTTCTTCTTCGATTCCTAATTGTGAACAAATGTCTGTTTTAACTTGTGGCGTTGCTGTTGCAGTGAGAGCAAGAATTGTTGGCTCCGATGGTAACTCTTGGATTAAATTTTTAATTCGTAGATAGCTTGGTCTAAAATCATGTCCCCAAGATGAAATACAGTGAGCCTCGTCTACTGCTACAAGTAAAATGGGTAAATTTTTCAATTCATTAATAAAGCTTTCTGATTCTAACCTCTCAGGTGCAACATAAAGTATTTTATATTCTCCGTATCGTAAATCCATTAATCTTTCATTTACTTCATTGTAAGAAAGTGAACTATTGATAAAAGTGGCTGGGATTCCAACTTGATGTAGAGAATCCACTTGATCTTTCATAAGAGAGATTAAAGGAGATATGACGAGGGTAACTCCTTGGAGAATGGTTGCTGGAATTTGATAACAAATCGACTTTCCACCACCTGTTGGCATAATACCAGCAGTATGTTTACCTGACAAAACTCTTTCAATTATTTGCTCTTGTCCAATTCTAAAATTTTCATATCCAAAATATTTTTGTAAGTTTTTTCTTGCTATGGTTATCATTCGTTCCTCCTTTTATAATTTCTTTTTCTTCTTGTTTATTTTACTATAAAGAAATTGAAGTAAGTAATTTTCTTAAGCTATTCTCGAAATTTGTATTATCTTCTTTTTGACGTTTTTTAGGGCCTTTTACCCTTCCTCCTGCATTCCGAATCTTTTTTGAAACATAACGAGTATGTAATAGTGAATCAATATTTTCATTTGTATAATAAAAGCCATTTTGATTTATAACATATGCTTGTTTTGACAATACCATTGCCGCTAAACCATAATCTTGAGTTATAACAATATCACCTTTAGACACTCGATTTACTAAAGCAAAATCAACTGCGTCTGCCCCTTGAGAAATTACAATTGTTTCTGCACCTTCTCTTTCCATCGTATGAGCTGTGTCACATAGTAAAAGAACATCAATTCTATATTCTTTTGCAATTTGAATCGTTTCGTTTACGACTGGACATCCATCAGCATCAATTAAGATTTTCATACTTCTCCTCCTTTTCAAGCTGATCAATTAATGATTTAGTTTCTTCCGCTGTCAAACTTCTCCATTTACCTATTTCTAAATCAGCTAAATTTAATTTCATAATTCGAATTCTTCGTAGATTAATCACTTTATATCCGAAGCTCTTAGCCATTTTCCGAATTTGGCGATTCAGACCTTGTGTTAAAATAATTCGAAACGTAAACTCATTTATTTGCGATACTATGCATTTCTTAGTAACTATATCTCCTATTAATACTCCGTTTGACATGCCTTTTATAAAATCATTATCAATCGGTTTATCAACAGTAACAATATATTCTTTTTCGTGCCCATGTTCGCTATGTAAAATTTTATGTGCAATCGGACCATCGTTCGTAAGAATAATTAGACCTTCTGAGTCCTTATCTAAACGGCCTACTGGAAACAATCTGACTGGATAATTTATAAAGTCAATTATGTTTCCTTGAACGGTTCTCAAACCAGTGCATGTTATTCCAACGGGTTTATTCAAAATAATATAATGATTTTCGGATGATGGTGTTATTACCTCCCCGTTGACTTCAATCACATCATTTTCTTCAACCATACTGTTTTTTTCCGCAAGTACTCCATTTATTGTCACTTGACCTGATGCAACTAGTCTCTCAGCTGCACGTCTTGAGCAATACCCTGCCGAGCTGATAAATACATTAATTCTCAATTGCCATTCCTCTTTTTTTAAACATTTATTTCATCATAACAAAAAGTGTTGTGACATAACAGCTATCACAACACTTCGTCACATTTAATTAACTTTAGTTGCCTCTTTTAAGAACTGGACAAATTCAATATGGTTCTGTTCTTCTGCAATTTGAATAGGTGTCTTTTGGGATTTATTTACAACTTGTTTTGCTCCATACTCAACCAATCGCTTTGCTATTTGAATATTCCCTTCAAAAGCGGCAATATGTAAGGGAGTATGACCTTCACTATCAACTAGATTACAATCTGCTCCATTTGTAAGCAAATAATCGATGATTTCCATTGATTTCGCTCCAGCAATTCCAGCGTGAAGAGCAGTGTTTTTTGGGATAAACGGCAGTTTCGAATTAGAAATCGCGTTAACATTTGCCCCATATTGTATTATAGTTTTAACAACATCCAATTTACCATAGTGAGCAGCAATCCCAAGTAAAGTTAAACCATGTTCGTTTTCTTGATTACTTAGTTCCGGCTTTTCCTCTAAAATCAGCTCCACTTTATTATTGTCACCTAATTCAGCAGCTTCAAATAACACAGAAATTTCATTTGTCATCATACTCTCTCCTTTAACCTATCATTTCTTTCTATTTCTAATTGATCAATAAATTGTTTGAACTTCTTATTTCTTTTTCTGGCTTCTTCAAATTCAATGGATAGTAAATTGAATGAACTCCCTTGTTGTAATTGAACAATTTTCCATAAATCTGAGTAAATAACAGTTCCCAATGTAATATACCCTCCAGTCGTTTGACTATCAGCAAGTAAGATAATTGGTTGCCCATTAGGTAAAAGTTGGATTGTTCCAAATGTTACACCCTCAGATAGAATATTTGATTCAACTTGTAGTAGACTTGTCTGAGTAGTTCTTAAATACATTCCCATTCGATTACTAGATTCAACTATAAGTTCATCAAGCAATATTGCCTCTTTCACAATTTGTGGTATGTTTTCATAGTGACTACTTTGAATAAAATGAACACCTAATTTATCTTGCTGTTGAGGAATATATTTTCTAATTAATCCTATGTTTGTTGGTTTAAGTGAAGTGTCTGTATTTCCATAAATAATCGTATCATTTGTAAAATTAAGTCCAAAACCGGCAAGTAAATAAGAAGATTGACTGTCAAAATCTGATTTGCTATTTATTCCACCATGTACGGAAACATAAGCATAGACTCCACTTTTTGGTCCATTAAATGAGAGGAAATCGCCTTTGTTAACCACAATTACTTTATACATATCAACTAAACTTCCATTTATAGTTGGAGAAAGATTTGCTCCTGTAATAACAATTGAAACATCACTTAGAGCCTCTAAGACTGTTCCACCAATCGCAATTTCGATACTAGCCATTTTTCTGGTATTTCCGATTAGTAGATTTCCAATTTGATATGCAAAGTGATCCATTGCACCTGATAAAGGAACTCCTAAATGTCTATATTTTTCCCTACCACTATCTTGTATTGTAACTTGAACACCTTTTTTTATAACTTTAAATATTGCTCTCAATACTTACGACACTCCAATTGGAAGAATATGTACGTTTCTCTTTTTGAATTCACTATTTAATTCACTTGCTAAACGAACTGCAATTTGAGAATCACTATGTAAGCAAATCGTATCTGCTTGAATTGGAATAGTTTTACCAGTAATTGTTTTCACCGATTGAGTCGTAACAATTTTAATTGCTTGATTAATTGCATCTTGAGTATTTTCAAAAACTGCATTTGAATTATTACGACTCACTAATGAACCATCATCATTATATGTACGATCAGCAAAAACTTCTGAAGCAAATGGAATATTACATTCACTTGCTGCATCTTTCATCTTACTATTCGCAAGTCCATATAAAATTAAATTTGAATCAAATGCTTTAATAGCTTTTGAAATTGCTCTAGCTAGCATACTATCCTTTGCAGCCATATTATATAGCGCTCCATGTGGTTTAACATGATGCAATTCAACATTTTGCGCTTTGCAAACCGAATAGATTGCGCCAATTTGATATAAAACTAATTGATATACTTCATCCTCTGTAAACTTCATTTCCCTTCGTCCAAATCCAAGTAAATCTGGAAAGCTAGGATGTGCGCCAACAGAAATTTTGTATTTTTTTGCAAGTCTAACAGTTTCGTATAATATAAAAGGATCTCCTGCATGAAATCCACACGCTATATTTGCAGAAGTGATATGAGGTAAAATCTGTTCATCATTTAATTTGTAATTTCCAAAACTTTCTCCAATATCACAGTTTAAATCAACTTTAATCAAAAAGATGCACTTCCTTTTGTATTAAATAATCTCCCTCTTCAAATGATTGTTTCAATCTAAAAAATTCTAATTCAGTAATCGCTTTAAACTTTAAAAAATCTCCTGGTTTAAACATTTCATACGTTGAGGAAAAAATTGAAATAGGTGTTCTTCCAATAATATTCCAACCTCCAGGTGAGTCGAAAGGATAGATCCCTGTTTGTTCACCTGCTATCCCCACAGAACCAGCTTCCACCATTTTCGGTTTTATTAATCTTTGAGTAGCTAGTTTAGAATTGAGTCCTCCTAGATAGGGAAAACCTGGTAAAAATCCAATCATATAGATCTGATATTTTTTTTCTTGATGGAATTCAATCACATCTTTTACAGTCAATTGATTCGCATTTGCAACACGTTCAATATCTGGTGCGAATTGAGTGTGATAGCAAACAGGTATTTCAAAACAAATGTGTTCTCGCTTTTTTGGAAAATCATTCATTTGCTCATAAAAAACCTCTAGCTCCGCTTTTAATTCCAAATATGAATAGTTTAAAGAATCATAATAGAGAGTAATAGAGTGATAAGATGGAACAATTCCTTTAAATTTAGTACCTATTTTCGATTGAATAATCAAGGAAAAAGAATGAACTTCTTGGTTGGTTTTCGGAGAAATTGAATCTCCAAAATAACAAATAAGTCCCGAGCATCCTAATGGGAAGATGCTAATTGATTTATCACTCATTTTTACTAATGATTTCAATTGCAAGTTTAATGGATTTCGTTAAATCTGCTTGAGACCAGCTCGGTAATTTCCGGTCAAGCACAGCAAGTTCATGAGATGCAGGAATATGAATAAAACCACTTGGTACCATTTTTCCTTGTTTCATGATTTCATAAAGCATTTGATACATGACATTATTACATAAATACGTTCCAGCTGAGTTTGAGATTTCGGCAGGATATTTATGCTCATTTAATGAATCCGTAATTTGTTGGATTGGAAGTGACGAAAATAGCCCATCTGGTCCTTCCTCTTGAATTTTCTTACCAATAAATTTATTTCCTTTATTATCAGCGGCTCCATCATTGCAGTTTATCGCAATCCGCTCAGGCGTAATTGTAGATCGGCCTCCAGCTAAACCTAACGAAACCACTGCATGTGGATCGATGTCGTTAAACAACTTACATATAATCTCTCCAGCTAAGTTAAAATCGACAGGCAAAATTTTTCCAATAATTTTGAATGAACCTAGGATTTCCCCATCTAGTTCTTTAACAATTTCTTCCGTTGGATTAATTGGAAAGTTTAAAAAAGGTTCAAATCCCGTTAATAGTAAAGTTTTCAATTTATCAAAACCCCTCAATTAGTATCATTGTTGCAATATTCTACAAATTACTTATGATATCCTTTTAATACCGATTTTTTCTATAAATCATTTAAAGTAAAAAAACCTTATCCAATAAGGATAAGGTCTGAATTTATTTTAGCTCTTAAGTGAGTACAAAAAATTCTCAACTTGTTTTACATGATGCTGATCATGTTCATTAAAATCTTCTATTAAATAATAAAATGTAAATGGCTCATTTGTTTGTGGATTTTTCGTTTGTCCATTCATACTAATCACTTTACTTGAAAACTGTTCATTCTGAATAAAAAGTTCTACTAGTTTGTTTCTTAAATCAATCGCTTTTTCGATAGCCTCTTTAAAGTGGGTATCTTTTACTAGTTTAGCTGACTCCTGGTTATATTCATTAATATTTGGAAAATAAATTTTAGCATTTTCTAATAGTGATGGAATTCCTACATTGATTAAATACTCGTCCCATCTACACAAATGGGCGACAATTTCCTTAACTGTAAATTTCCCATCAGAAATTGGCACGTTCATACTTCCCTCATCCTTTAACAGTAATGAGTTATACCAATTAACTAAATCCTTTAGCATAATAAGATTTTTATCCATGTTAAGTCTCCTTACTAAATGATTTTAAATAATTTGAGAAAAGATCTCTTTCTTTTCAATTAATACTACATTACTCTGATTATTATGTATTAAAAGAGATTGAACGATTTCTTAAAAGAATAAATTATACGAACCTATAGCTGCGTTTTTTCATAGATTAATAAGTTGATGATTGCTCTAAAATAAATAAAATCACCTTATAAAGAAATCCCCATTCCAGTCAAAACTAAGAATGAGGATCTCCATTTTTGAAACGCTATCTACGACATTCCTATTTCCCTCAACTATTTCCAAAAATTCATCTGACTCTCGATAGTATGTTCATCCACATAACTTTTTTGTAAGGCAAAAGGACAACTCAAATTATATTGTTTAATGTCATCATTTATGTCCTTCAACATTTTTTTAATTTCCAACGAATATCCTTCTACTTTCATCGCAGAAACTATTTTTTCGAGTTTGGAATAAATTTTTTTCTGTTTTGATAACCAATCAGGCTTGTAACCTGACTTTTTTATAACTGTCGTTAATAAATCATCTTTCAAATGTTCTTTTGGAAGTGGCTTCCCTAACCCAGGTAAGTTTTCAAAACCACCTTCTTTTTCATGACGCTTTACAATTTCATCTAACCAATCGACATATTTCCCATTATTATCCATAACAAGGTCACCTCGGCTTGAATTTGTATTACATATTATTCAATAGATTAAATTAATGCTAATTACGACGGCAAATTATTCACCGCTGTTTTTGTTTAGGTTAAAACGTATGAACTTTCTTCTTTAGTAGAATGTTCACGTTTTTCTTTAGTTACAAACTCAAAATCTTTTAATTCAGAGAATTTATCTTCTAAATCATCTTTGTCCAATCTTTTTGAGCCAGAAGGTTTATTGATCATTTTCTCAATTCCAAGTTTAATTAAATTAAATGCAAAAATAGTTACGATAAATGCGACACTTGGCCCGATAATTACCCATGGGTCAATCGATAGCTCAAAAAAGTTACTTCCGATCATTGCAGACCATTCATTAGCCTTCGACATCGGTCGGTCAACACCTAAATCTAAATGGAGAATCATCAGACCCCCGATAAATAACTTAAATACACCTAATTGTGTTAATAAAAATAATGTTTGGATGGTTTGTTGGACGAATAAAAGTAATAATCTAGTTCTTAAAAATGGGAAAACATGTTTGCGTTGAAGCCAGATTGTATTTGCTCCAATAATTTTTGAACTAATAATAAAATCATTTTTTAAATATGCTCTTACTTCTTCACCAATTGTATTCATTAAAATAGGTATAGCAATTATGATTAGTAATAGTAATTGTAAAAAAATTGTTTGTTCTTTCGAATGGCTATACCCTGAATCTAATAGTCGAAAAAATGGCAATAAGATGATTACTGCAGGCACAAATCGGAACGCATTAAATATTGGTTCAACGATAAAGCCTATTTTCTTATTCACAAATCCGTAAAATGACCCGAACAGAACTCCGAATAGAACTCGCATTAATCCTACAACAAGGGCAATTGCTATCGTATATTTAGCACCGTCAATTACCATCCAAAAAACATCCCTGCCATATCGATCCACGCCTAATAAAAAGTCTAAACTTGGTGGATATCCATATGTACCAATCATTTTACCTTCATCATTATATAAAAATGTTGGCGGTGGTTTTAAAGTATCTTTAATAAAGTACGTATAGATAAAACTAAAAGCAATTAATCCAAAGATAATCAGACATCCTATTATAATAGGTAAATAGTTTTTAAGATTTTTCATGAAAGTTCAGTTTCTCCTTTCAATCGAACGACTATAAACTTAAAAATCAAATCTAAAATATAAAACGGTATAAACAATAGCACAAGTGCCATAAAGAAAATTTCAGGCGCACTAGTATTTTTAAATAAGAATGAAAAATAGCCATTCATATTCAATAAATATTCAACAATTAATAAATTTGAGATGATGACCCAAAAGATCAATTTTGTATTCGATAAAAGTGTAATCGTTACATTTCGCAAAATATGCTTCACTAAAATCCACGATTTAGATAACCCCTTTGCTCTAGCATACTCTACATAATCTTTTATTTTTTCTTCTTCAATTGATAAAAAAATCATTTGGAATAATTGAACAGTTGGGATGATCGAAACGACCAAGATTGGTAAAAAGTATACATTCGAATCCACTCCAGCGACTGGATCAATGATCAAGTTTCCAGTCTTATGATAAATCCATATACAAAATAGTTGTAATGCAACAATCATCACAACATCTGGGATTGATTGAAGGGAAAATAGAATACTTGAAATAATTGCTTTAATTTTTTTTGGCGCCATATAAGCAAGAAATGCAAGAATTAAAGCTACTAGTATTGAACAGATGAACGCACTCAGTAATATTGTAAATGAGTATACATAAGGGTCTTTTACTACTGTATAAAAAGGCACATAATTTAAATCACTTATATTAACTTGTAAATCTTTAAAAAAGAAAAAGCTCCAAAAAAAGATTTGTAGTTGATTCCATAATTCTATTAATCTTTCTCCCTTTGGTAAAAAAATACTAAAAGATGTGGCAGTAATTAAACCGATTCCAAAAATAGTAAATAAAAATTGAAAAAAATGTTTTGATATTATTTTACTAGTTTGTATCATAACTTAACTTTTACACAATCTGATTGTTTAATTGTGTAAACTCCCCTCCTTTTCTTGTTTAACTTTTTTTGAAGCAAAGTATAAAAATCCACTGTTTCGTAAATCGTACTTCCAAAATGTCCCATATAATTTAATATAGGAATACTTCCCGTTATTTCTCTTCGTTAAGCCAGGAGTAATTGAACGTATGTTTTGTCCGTTTTCACCATATTTTTCTTGAATATTTTTTGGTTGCTCTTCTGGTTTAAATAATAAATATCCTGTTACATTTTTATTTTCAATATCAGCGGTAAATTGCTTATCAAAACTACCTTCTTCATCAGTTGTAAAAGTTGAATGATAAATTGTTTTTTTATGATCATCGTCTTTGATAATAAATTCGAATTTAGCATCTTTTGGCAATGATGAATCCACTTTTATGGCAATATGATTAGAATCAAATCCCCCATCTGTATTTATGAGAATATCTTGAGGTGGTTTTTTTATTGTGCACCCACTTAATGCAAGCACTGTTAATGTAAGTAAACAAATCTGCTTAATTTTCTTCATATGTATTAAAAAAACTCCTTTCTTACAAAATTGTTCAAAAATAACAAAATTGTTACTATAATTATCCGAATATATTTAATCTTATCAAAATAATGACAAAATGTGCAGTTTAATTGTTTAAATTTTCTATTTTATCGAATAATTTTACACTTTATATTTCTAAATTAAAGTATAATAGACTCGTATCATCTATTAATAAAGGAGGCAATAAGATGGAAAAAATGTTAGTAAAACGCTTAAACCGTTCTGAGGTACCAACTGAAATGACATGGAAATTGGAAGATTTGTATCCTACTCGTGGCCGGTGGCTAGATGCATTAGAAATGATCGAAAATGAGTTAGTAGAGGCAAAAGCTTTAAAGGGAACAATTTTATCATCTGCAGAATGTTTAAAAAATGCATTATTAACTTATGAAACTATTATGCTTCAATTAATTCGTTGTGGTACATATGTAAGTCTTCGTATGTCAGAAGATGGTACTAATTCTCAAAACCAATCAGATAGCTTACAATATTCAAGTTTAAATACAAAAGTAAATGCAGCTTTAACATTTATTCAATCAGAGCTTCTTAATTTAACTGTAGAATTGCTTGAGAATTACATAAATGAAGAATCAGAAATAGAAGTTTTTAAAATGTATTTAGAGGAAATTATTGAATCGAAACAACATAAATTACTGCCAGAAACTGAAGAGGCTTTAGCTTCACTTGGAGAAGTCACTTCTGCCCCATATCGTATTTATCAAACAAGTAAAGCAGCGGATTTAAAGTTCGAATCATTTGAAGACGAAAATGGAAAAGAATTAGAAAACTCATTTGCTATGTTTGAAAACTTATATGAATTTTCTCCAAACCACACAGTACGTAAAGAAGCGTATGAATCTTTCACAAAAACTTTAAATCAATATAAAAATACATATGCTTCCGTTTATGCTACACAAGTGAAGAAGGAAGTTGCACTTAGTAAATTACGAAAATACGATTCTGTCACTCATATGTTATTAGAAGATCATAAAGTCTCATTAGAAATGTATCACAACCAACTGAACATCATTTTTAATGAATTAGCGCCTCATATGCGTAAATTAGCTAATTTAAAGAAAAAACAATTAGGTCTTGATACATTACACTTCTATGATTTAAAAGCTCCTTTAGATGTAGACTTCAATCCAAGTACAACTTATGAAAATGCAAAGGAAACCATTTTAAAATCACTTGAAGTTATGGGTCCAGAATATTTATCAATAATGGAAAAAGCTTTTGATGAACGCTGGATTGATTATTCTGATAATGTTGGTAAGTCTACTGGGGCTTTCTGTTCAAGCCCGTTTGGTGTACATCCATACATTCTAATTAGCTGGCAAGATACTATGCGTAATGCATTTGTGCTTACTCATGAGTTAGGCCATGCAGGTCATTTTTATTACGCAAATAAATACCAACGCGTTGTGAATACACGCCCTTCTATGTATTTTGTTGAAGCACCTTCTACGTTTAACGAAATGCTATTCGGTCAACATTTATTAAAAACGGATGATCCACAAATGAAACGTTGGGTTATCTTACAATTATTAGGCACATATTATCACAATTTTGTAACTCATCTATTGGAAGGTGAATTCCAGAGAAGAGTATACGATCTTGCAGAGAAAGGTACCCCTCTTACAGCGAATACTTTCTGTGAAGTGAAAGGAAATGTCTTAAAAGAATTCTGGGGAGATTCAGTCGTTATTGATGAAGGTGCAAGCTTAACTTGGATGCGCCAACCACATTATTACATGGGTCTTTATCCATATACTTATTCTGCTGGCTTAACAGCCTCTACTGCAATTTCAAGACGAATTGAAAGTGAAGGCCAACAAGTAATTGATGCATGGATTAATGTTTTGAAATCAGGTGGAACAAAAAAACCAGAAGATTTACTAAAAATGGCTGGTGTTGATATGACAACAAGTGCACCAATTAAAGAAGCAGTTGAGTATGTTGGTTCATTAGTTAACGAACTCGAGTCACTGTTCTAATGATAAATTTACTAAAAACACCCATTCTACTCTTTATGAGTAAAATGGGTGTTTTTTATTGTTTTGCCTGCCCTTTTTTATTTTTAGTGCCTTTACTATAAAGAATTAAGCCAATACTTCCAAATAATATAGGGCCTAATACGATTGGTAAATACTCGAGCAAGGTTGTACCGGGTGCTGGAATTAGTGTTAGTGCAATTGTTCCAACAACTGAAACCATTCCTATTATTGCCACTAAAATTGCCATTTTTGTACGTTTAATTTTAAATGGTCTTACTATATTCTTCTCAGTTAATCTTAGTTTAATATACGCGCTGATTAAAAATACGTAAGGTATAAAAAATGCCAAAGTTGACATTAAAATGAGCATATTTAACGCCGATGAAACGCTCGGCACGAATGCAGAAAGCAATAAAATAAGAGTAACTGCAACAGCTTGACCAATTACTAATTTTGATGGCATTCCATCTTTGTTTTCTTTTAGTAAATCTTTTGGTAAAATTTCTTTCCCACTCTCAGCTATCATTACACTCGGATTTAATATGAGAAAAGAAAGTGAGCCAACGAACGCTAGTAAAAAGCAAATACCTAATAGCTGTGACAATGAAAATTGCAGTCCAAATTGAGTTGTAACTTTATCAGCAAATAAATACAATGCAGTTGCAGTTTGATCAGAAGAAATTGTAATAACAAATTGAAATGCAACTGTTGCTACTATATAAACAAACGCAATAATAATTGAAGTAATGAAGATTGCTCTAGGAAATGTTTTTTGTGGATTTTTAACATTACCCGCAATCGTACCTAACATTTCCGCACCAGAAAATCCAAACATTAATGTGGATAAAAACATGATTGTTCCAAATGAAATATTATTTGGCATGATTGATTCATGTGTAAAGTTCGTAGCACTCGGCTCTCCATTAAACATACTATAAAATCCAAATCCGAAAATTAAGATTGCCGGTACTATTACCCCAAGTGGCGCCCCTATTGAAGCAAGTCTGCCGCTCATCTTCGTACCTTTTAAAGTAAGTAATGTAACAATCCAAAAAATAATACTAGAGATAATTGAAGTTTGCATAGGGTTAGTAGCTAATTGAGGATGATTGATTCCATATGCAATCGCAATTGTTGTTGTTAACAATAGTGACGGATAATAAGTAAAGTTTGCGATCCAAAAAAACCACGAACATAAAAATGAAGCTTTTTCTCCAAAAGCTTTTCGAACCCAAACACCCATTCCACCTTGGTTTGGATATGTGGTAGATAACTCAGCAACAATTAATCCGATTGGGATAAAATATATTAAAGCAGCAACAATCCAGTAAAAGATCGCAGACGGTCCTATTGTTGATGCAAAAGCTATGTTACGAAGCCCCAATATTGCATTAATACTTAAAAATGATAAACCTAAAACACCTAATTTTTTTGTCGAATCCATGATGATAGTGCACCTTTCAAATAAAAAATGGTTAATTATTAATCCACTTGAGTAATTATACAAATATAGTAATAAAAATTCAATTATTTTTTTCCTACTCGCACTTATTACCATTTTTCAATCCAAAAATAAAAGAATTTATTTTATTATTGTCACATTAAAACTGTTAGCGACGTTTAGACTATTAACTAGATGGATTTATCTTTTTTTTGGTAATTTATATAACGTTTCTCTTTTGTGTCCTAATTCGTTGACACATTTTTTAAAGATTATTGTTAATAAATGGTGCTAACAGCAAACTCTTAATGAAAGAATGGGATTGAAACGGATTGTGCTAGAACCAGTTGGAGTTTCGAGGCAGTTAATAATCCGCAGACGCAAATGAGCCATGGAGGTTCAACGCCTGTCTCACGGAAAGCGAGCATCCTGAAGTGGAAATCTACAATTCTCCAAGTTTATTTGCACCAAAGTATTCGAAAACAACCATTTATTTAAATTTTTTTTGAAGATTGCTCCTTATTGAAATTGAAAGGAAAATTATATTGTCTATACTTCTTACTTTAATAGAAACGCATCGGTATTTAATATTATTTTTAGTAAATCTTCTAGAGCTCATTGCTTTACCCATTTCTGGCGAAGTAACAATGAGCTATTCAGGTTATTTAGTTTATCAAGGGAAGTTGAATTATATTCTAACTGTCTTACTTGCAACAACTGGCGCAATCATTGGTATGTCAGTTTCTTATTATATCGGTAAAAGATTTGGTTATAATCTAATTTTGAAATATGGAAAATATATTCATTTTGGTCCTGATAAATATAATAAGACAGCAATTTGGTTTGATAATCATGGGAATAAACTATTGATTTTTTCATATTTTATTCCGGGTGTTCGTCATTTCACTGGATATTTTGCTGGTATTTCTCGATTGCCGTATAGAATATTTGCACGAAATGCATACATAGGAGCGTTTATTTGGAGTCTTACCTTTGTTACTCTCGGTAAATTACTTGGTCCACAGTGGGACAAATTCCATCATGCAGCAAGTAAATATTTAGGAATTGGAATAGTTGTTCTCGTACTATTTATTTCGATCATTTTTTTATTTAGAAGAAATAAAATCTCTCTAAAAATATTCGTAAATAGATACATCATTACACTTTCTGCTCGATTCTTTACATCATTTCGAGGAATGAAGATTTTTATTCTATGTCTATCTGTTATGTTTTTATGTATGCTTATCCTTACCTTTGCTATTGTGCAACAATACCTAAATAGTGAATTAATGGAGTTTAATGAGGTAAGTACTTATCTTATCTTTTCAATGTTTGATGAGGATTGGAGATTCATAATGAACGGATTACTACTACTTCAGAGCCCAATTTTATTATCCATCATTTCGATCGGATCATTTTGTATACTCCTTCTAAACAAACGAAATGTAAAGCTTGAAGCTTTTTTTAGTGCGACTACTATTCTAGGTGGTATACTATTTAAAGAAGTAATCACTCATATTTTTCTTTACTTAAAGCCTAATGCAGCTCCATTTAAGCAGTTTGAATTTCCTAATGAACTATCAATTATGTCACTTGTTGTTTATGGATTTTTTGTTTTTATATTAATTCGTCATTTGAAAAATAAATTTTTTCTGCATATCAGAATTATCACACCATTTATCCTATTAATTCTTTTATTTCTAATAGGGATAGCAAACATTTATTTCTCGATCCAATTCCCAAGTGATATTATCGCGGGATATACATTTGGAGCAACTTGGTTGTTTTTAAATTTGTTGCTTCTTGAACTTCTTCGAATAGTGCAAGAAAAAGTAAAACCTATTTTTATAACAAATTAATAGTTATCAATAAGGAATTAGACTTTATGTCTTAAAAGGATTAATTAATGACATACATAAAAAACAAATTTTCCAAATGGTTTAATTTTTAATATTTTTGATTTGAGGTATAAACAGAATGAAATTAAAGAATTTCCTAACAATCGCTTTTCTATTTAGTTTGATTTCCCTTTTAGGCTTTAGCTTTATGGCTTTACTAGTAAACAAAAATAGCCTTGTTCAATTTGATCGTGTCATTATAAATTTTATTCAAGGTCTTGAATCACCTGCTCTAACAAGTATCATGAAAATTTTCACTTTTATTGGTTCTACCGTCTTTATTCTAGTTCTTACTTGTGTAGTCTTGTATTTACTATATAAAGTTTTTAAACATCGTTCTGAACTTATTTTATTTATCGCTGCTATTATTGGCTCAAACATACTTTTTCTATCTTTAAAATTGTTTTTTCACAGAGCTCGTCCCGATTTACACCGTTTAATTGAAATAAGTGGATATAGTTTCCCAAGTGGGCATGCAACAATTGCCATGACAGTTTATGGAATGATCACTTTCTTATTTTGGCGCCATATACCAACTAAACTAGGAAGAACTCTACTGATCATTCTAAGTACAATTATGATTTTATTAATTGGGATTAGTCGAATTTATTTAGGCGTTCATTACCCAAGTGATGTAATTGCTGGTTATTTTACTGGTGTTTTTTGGATTAGCTCATTAATCTGGGTATATCAACGATACAAAGAAAAACAATTCGAGCGAAATCAAGCTACAAACAAAAAATACACTTAACAAAACAATCAAATAAAACAACAAACCTATAAAATCAATCCAACAAAAAAAGAGCCTAATCTTCTAAATAGATTAGGCTCTTTTTTGTTATGACCGATTCGTTCTTTTTAAAAAAATATTATTTTATTCCACATAACGTATGATATCAGCTACATCTTTACGTGCAAGTTTTTTTGCAGGTTCTGATGGATAGCCCAATGAAATAACCATGTTAATTTCGCGATCTTCTGGAATAGTTAAATAATCACGAAGTTTATCTTGAGCAAGCAGAACTGGTCCAGTCATAGGACAAGTTCCTAATCCTAATGCATGTGCAGCAAGCATCAAGTTTTGAGAAGCTAGACAACTACTTTTAATTCCTTCTTCTTTCCATACTTCAGGTTCTACAAAACCAATTGGATCAAAGATTTTTGTACGGAACTTTGATTCATATGGAGTTGCTAAGCAAATTATTAAGACTGGAGCCTCACGAAACGCTGTTGCATAAGGACCAAAAGAACGAACTAATAATTTCCCTTCTTTTTCCAATCCCTTTTCTTTTGCTTTTTCGGCAACATCATGTAATGAATCCCATGTCATTTCTTCAATTTTTTTAATTTTGTCAGTATCTTTGATAATAATAAATTCCCATGTTTGTGAGTTTGTGTCACTTGGAGCATATCGTGCACAATCAATGATTTCTTCAATGATTTCATTTGTAACTGCTTGATCAGTAAATTTGCGAATACTTCTTCTACCGTGAATAATTTCTTTAAATGAATTGTAATCCATGTTTCCACCCTTTATTGTATATGCTGATCTTCATTCATCCCTTGATGCATTACTAAATCAAAGTAAAATCCTTCATTTCTTAGTAATTCGTCATGTGTACCTCTCTCTATACACATCCCATTTTTTAATACGAGAATTTGATTAGCATTTTTTATTGTATTTAAACGATGAGCAATCACAAAGCTCGTTCGACCTTCCATCAGTCTTTGTAATGCTTCCTGAATTTTAATTTCAGTTATAGTATCAATACTACTTGTAGCTTCATCTAAAATTAAAATGGCAGGATTTGCTAAAATGGCTCTTGCTATTGAGAGAAGCTGCTTTTGCCCTTGACTAATTTGTTGATCGTCTTGTTGTAAAATTGTATCATATCCATTTGCGGACTTTGAAATAAAACTATGTGCATTTGCAAGTTTTGCTGCCTCTTCAACTTCCTTATCGGTTGCATCTAAACGACCATATCGAATATTTTCACGAATTGGCCCTTTAAATAAAAATGAGTCCTGCAAAACAAATGCCATTTGCTGTCTTAAATTTCCCCTTGAATAGTGATCAATACTTACACCATCTATGAGTATATCACCACTATTGATTCGATAAAAGCGTGAAAGTAAATTTACTATTGTCGTTTTACCAGCTCCTGTTGGTCCGATTAATGCAATTGACTCCCCAGGTAGAGCTTTAAAAGAAACATTTGTTAATGTATTTAAATCATTTCCATAAGAGAAACAAACATTTTTGTATTCTACTTCCCCTTTAATGACTTTTTGATCATTAATAATATGACTCTCATCAATTGCTTCAATATCTTCATCTATTATAGAGAAAACACGCTCAGCCCCCGCTATTGCTGAAAGTAGAGTATTAAACTGATTCGACAAATCATTTAATGGTCGAGTAAATTGTCTCGAATACTCAGTAAAAACAACAATTGTCCCTATGGAAATATGTCCTTTATAAGCAAAATATCCTCCGACACCCGCTATTATTGCAAAGCTTACGTTATTTAATACATTCATAAATTTAGGTATGAAGCCTGCAAAGATAAACGCCCAAAAACCAGAGTTTTTTAGTTTTTCATTTTTGCCTAAAAAGTCTCTGATCATTTTATCTTCTTGAGAGAAAGTTTTTATAATACGTTGGCCTGAAACTGTTTCTTCTATAAATCCATTTAATTCCCCTAAATTTCGTTGCTGGATTTTGTACAACTGACCAGTTCGATTCGTTATCCATTTAATTCCTATGACTAATACTGGTACGATCGATAAAGTCAATAAAGTTAAAATCGGACTATACCAAAGCATGACTGAGATAGTACCGATTAACGTTAAGATACTTGAGAAAATTTGGATTACAGACGTATTTAATGTTGAACTTACATTCTCTAAATCATTTGTAACCCGACTCATCAATTCACCATGCTGTCTCTTTTCAAAAAAAGACATAGGTAATTTATGAAACATATTAAATAACTCAGTTCTCATTTTTGTTACAGTATTTTGAGCAATATCAATCATCCAAAAGTTTTGTAAAAATAAGGATGCTGAATAACCGATATAAATAAACACTAATGATAGGATTAATAAGCTTAAACCATTCAGATTATATTTTAATATATAATGATCAATCGCATAACCAACTAAAACAGGACCTAATAATCCCAAAATTGAACTTGCAAATACTAAAAAGAGTACAACACTAAGTTTCCCTTTCATAATTGCTAAGTAGTTCCAAATACGATTTATTGTGGAAGAAACGTTTTTCGCTCGGGAAGATTCATTTTTCTTCTTATGATTCGTTAAATTTAAATATTTATATTGGAAAGGTTTAATTAGCTCCTTTAACATTATGAATCTCCTCCGTTCCGTATTGCGAATAATAGATTGCTCTATATAATTTTGAATTTTGTAATAGAGATTCATGTGTTCCTTCTTCAACTAATAGACCTTCATCAACAATTAATATTTTATCAGCATTTTTAGCTGTACTAATTTTTTGAGTGATGATTAGAGTTGTACATTCATATCCTTTTAACGCTTCAATTAAACTAGCTTCAGTTTTTAAATCTAATGCACTTGTACTATCATCAAGTAATAATATACTTGGTTTTCTTAGTATTGCTCTTGCTATCGCTAATCTTTGTTTTTGGCCACCTGAAAGATTTACACCTTTTTGTCCAATCTTGCTTTCATACCCATTTGGAAATGACAAAATTGTGTCATGAATTTGTGCATGTTTCGCTGCTAAGTAAACCTCTTCATCCGAGGCATTTTCTCTGCCCATTAATAAATTTTCTTTTATTGAACCTGTAAACAATAGCGCTTCTTGAGGAACATACCCAATTTGTCCTCTTAACTGTTTACTATTTATTTTGCGAATATCCTGATCATCAATTAAAATCGTTCCAGAACTTACATCGTATAAACGAGGTATTAATTGAAATAATGAAGTTTTTCCAGAACCTGTTGATCCTAATATGGCAATCGTTTGTTCTGGATATGCCACGAAAGAAATATTATGGAGTACTTCTTTAGGTGAATTTGGATAATTAAATGAAACATCATGAAATTGGATCTTTCCATCTAAACGATTTTTCAAATGATTCCCTTCATTTTTTTCAATGAAGTCTTCTTCGATCGTTAAAATTTCATCAATCCTTTCAGATGAAGCTCTAGCTCTTGAAAATGCACTAATGATAAATGAGAATACAGAAAATGAAGCAGTAATTCTTGAAATATAGTTAACAATCGCTACTATATCTCCAATATTTGATTCGTTTGAATTTACTTTACTATTACCAAACCAAAGAACTACTAGAATTGAAGCGTTCATAAATAGAAGCATAACTGGCATTGTAATTTCCATCGTTCTTAAAGCAATAGATGTTTTTTGTTTTAAGTTAGCGTTTATTTTTTGGAATCGACTATTTTCATAATCATCACGCACAAATGCCTTTATTAACTTCATTCCGACTAGATTTTCTCTAAGTACGCTATTTACTGAGTCTACATTTTCTTGTACATTCTTAAACAGTCCTCTTCCCTTTTTAACCATCCAGTTCAAAAATAGGAATAGGAAAGGTAAAATTAGAAACAGAATAAATGAAAGTTTCCAATTTATAATTAAAGCCATCACTACACTTCCTGTTACGATAAGTGGTGCCCTTAATATGATTCTTAAACTCATAAATACAGCACCTTGTAATTGTGATACATCATTAGTAAGTCTTGTAATAATTGAAGAAGTAGGTAAAAAATTAAATGTAGTAAACGAAAAGGTTTGCACTTTTTCAAAAAGAGTCTTTCTTAAAACAAATGAATAACTCTGGCTTACATGAGTTGCATAGAACGTATTTAATACCCCTGCGAAAAACGCAACAATGGATAATACGATCATAACAATTCCCCATTTAGATACATAAGCCATATCTTTGTTTACGATGCCATTGTTAATAATATTCGATAGAATATAGGGTTGAAATAATTCAACGACTAATTCTAATAGAAGAAAAAATACTGCTGCTGAAATAGCTATTCTATATGGTTTTAAAAACTTAAAACTATTCATTTAGTCACTCCTTGACTAAAGAGGTAATCATTAAAAACCCCTCCAAGATTTCTTATCTCTTTTTAATAAAACTATTAATAATTTAATAAAATTACTACAAATAGGAAAAGAACTCGTAATTAAACGAGTCCTCTTCTAAAAATAAAGCTATCATTCAGTAGTGGATAAAAATTCTTCAACATCTTTTAGTGAAAGTTTTACAGCACTTTCCCAGAAATCACGTTTCGTTAAATCCACGCCTAAATGTTTTTGAGCTAATTCTTCAACAGTCATTGAAGCTGTATCTTTTAGGAGAGCAATATATTTCTGTTCATAACTCTTACCTTCTTCTAACGCCTTCGCATAAATACCTAATGAGAATAGGTATCCGAATGTGTACGGGAAGTTATAGAAAGGTACTCCAGTTATATAAAAATGTAATTTTGATGCCCAGAAATGTGGATGGTACTCTTCTAATGCTCCACAATATGCTTCCTTTTGTGCTTCTTCCATTAAATCATTTATTCGATTTTTACTTACAATTCCATTTTTGCGCTCTTCATAAAATCTAGTTTCAAATAAGAAACGCGCGTGAATATTCATATAAAAAGCAACACTACGTTGAACTTTATCTTCTAATAAAGCTAATCGTTCTTGATCAGACTTCGCATTTTTTACTGCTGCGTCTGCGACGATCATCTCGGCGAAAGTAGATGCAGTTTCTGCAACATTCATAGCATAAGATTTATTTAATGTATGAACATCTTTCATTGCATAAGAATGGAAAGCATGGCCAAGTTCATGTGCAAGAGTTGAAACATTTGAAGGTGTACCTGAATAGGTCATAAAAATACGTGATTGATTACTTTCTGGGAAACCTGTACAGAAACCACCTGGACGTTTTCCTGCACGATCTTCTGCTTCAATCCAAGAATCTTCAAATGCCATTTTCGTAAAATCTGTTAACTCATCACCGAACTGTTTGAATTGCTCTAAAATGAATTCTGCCCCTTCTGAATAAGAAACTGTTGAATCTACATCAGCAACTGGTGCATCTAAATCATACCAGCTTAATTTCTCTACACCTAATAATTGAGCTTTTCGTTGTAAATATTCAACAAATGGAGCTTTATTATCGATAATTGCACCCCACATTGCATCAAGTGTCTCTTGACTCATACGATTAATAGCTAATGGCTCTTTTAAAACTTTATTCCAACCGCGTTGTCCATATACACTTAATCGGAAACCTGCTAAATGATTTAAGATTTTGGCAAAATAATCAGATTCATTTCCCCAAGTTTCTTCCCATTTTTCAAAAATGTCTTTTCGAACACTACGGTCTTTAGATGAGAATAAATTGGACGCTTGACCAACAGATAATGTTTTATCATTATGTTCAATTTCCATTTTACCAACAACTGTATCGTACATTTGGCCCCAACCATGATATCCATCTACAGAAAGAGAAGTTATTAAAGCCTCTTGCTCCACAGAAAGTAATTCATTAGCTTTTTGACGGCGTTCATTTAATACAAATGCAATCTCCTTAAACTCTTCACTATTCAGGATCCCATTCCAAACTGATTCTTCTACTTTAGTTAATTGATCATGGAAAGTAGTTAAAATAGTAGAGTATTTCGCGAAAAGTTGAGTTAGTGTTCCTCTTAACAGATTCGCTTTTTGATCAGCCATATTTTGTGCTTGCAAACAACTTATAAAACCACCTGATTGTGCTAATTTCTTACCTACAATTTGAATATTTTCAATGATATCTGCTAAGTTAGTTACTTCATTACTATTTTTAGGTGCTGTAAATTTAGAAACCTGCTCCTCTAATGTCGTTAATAAACTACCTATTTCTTCTATGTATAACGAAAATTCTGTTGATTCACTGCCTCCCTTGAAGAAAGCCTCTAAATCCCATGTTAGTGAATATGTATTAGTTGACATACTACCCCACCTTTTTTTGGATAAGTTTTATACCTTTTACATTATACATTATTCTAAATATTTAGTCTAATTATCCACCTTCTATAATTATACAGAATAATTCGTTCTCTACATGTCGAATTACTAAGCAAATATTCACGTAATTTGAAATAATTTAACATGTCAAAAGTAACATAATTGTAATATAAAATAAAAACTCCTGAAATCTTACTGTCACATTTCCGTGGTAAAGTAGGTAACATAGAAAGAGACAGGAGCGAAAATATGAAAAAACTAATTACATGTTTTGTTACTACTGTTTTTTTAACAATGGGATTTACAAATCATACATATGCTTACACTTACAAAGTTAAGTCAGGGGATTCTTTATCTGCTATCTCAAAAAAGCATAAAGTAAGTATCACTCAACTAAAATCTTGGAATAAATTAAAATCAGATCGAATTAATATTAACCAAGTATTACAAATTAAACCAAGTACAAAAAGTACAACAACTAATAAAACTTCAACTACTGCTAAACCTGTTAAAGTTATTAAAATGAAAGCAACTGCTTACACTGTTAGTTGTAAAGGTTGTAGTGGTAAAACTTCAACAGGATTAAATTTAAAAAAGAATCCTAAACTTAAAGTAATCTCTGTTGATCCAAAAATTATTCCACTAGGTTCAAAAGTGTATGTTGAAGGATATGGATACGCTATTGCAGGCGACACTGGTGGCGCATTAAAAGGTAACAAAATAGATGTATTTATCCCAAATAAAACAAAAGCCCTTAATTGGGGTGTTAAAACAGTAACAGTAAAAGTATTTAAAAAGTAAAAAACGAGCCTATATATGGCTCGTTTTTTTTATTCTTATTGGTTTTCTATTCAGGTCGAATAATTGATCGTTTAATTCAGTTAAAAAATCGTTTCTCTTTACTTCATTAGTTAAGACATCTGTCATATTCATTTTTACGATTAACTTCCGAAGACTTTTACGATTAGCAATTTCGGATGTGTATATTTTATATTCCTCAAACCATGGCTCACTTTCTAATACATAAATACGTCCCATTATAAGTTCATCATTTTTCTTACGATAAGGACCATAAAATATTTTTTCAAATAGCGAGCTTAAAAACCACTCAAAAATAACTTCTAAAATGAATCCAACAATTTCTCGAATAACCGCAAGGAAAATTCGTATTAAACCTTCTATCATGATCAATTTTCTCCAATATTTATACGCTATTTATTTTTGGTATTTCTCTTACAGGTTACTCAAGCTTCATTCTACTAAAAACATTGAGTTTTCTTGATTTCCACTGCAGGATGCTCGCTTTCCGTGGGGCAGGCGCTGAGCCTCCTCGGCGTAAAACCGCCTGCGGGGTCTCACCTTCCTGCTACTCCCACAGGAGTCTCGCACCTTCCGTTACAATCATCTTCTTGAAAAACAATTTGAATTTATAAAACTTTTTTTAAAGAATAATCTTTAGATAAAAGCGCTTTAATTAGAATATAAACTCTAACTTAAATTAATAATAAATATAATTCTATTTTAAATTGGAGTTGGATGATTTGAAAGATAAAAAAGTAACAATCGCTGGTACAGATATCGAGGAAGTTAAAAAGCAGAATGCTAATTCGGGATTAACATATAACCAAGTAAAACAATTACTTGCAGAACAATTTATTAAAAAGAATAAAAAATAAACCACTCTCCTAAAAAAGTTGAGTGGTTTTTCTTAGTTATGATGAACCTCATGATTTACGATTGCACCTGTATTTTCTACTTTAATTTCATCAACAATACAATCTGGGAATAAGTTTTTAAAATAATCAACTGCTTCATATATCTCTTCGGTTTTAATAAATGCTAGGACTGTTGGACCAGCACCACTTAGTACATAGCCATATACAAAATTAGGTGCTTTTCTATTCTTTAAAACTTCAAGCTCTTTTACAATTTGACTTCGATAAGGCTCATGGAACAAATCTCTCTTCATCATATTTCCTGCAAGTACCCAATTTTCCGTCAGCATAGAAGTAATTAATAAATTGCTAAAACTACTCGATAAAATTGCATCATTATAAGGTAGTGTTTTTGGTAAAATATTTCTTGCATACTTCGTTTCTAATTCATAAGTCGGGATAATTCCTACAATTGCTACGTTATGAATTTCGGAATGATGAATAAATGCTTCTTCTTCGATATATGTTCCAATGACTAATCCACCGTATAAAGATGCCCCCACATTGTCCATATGCCCTTCGATTGAAGTCGCTATATTCAATTGTTCTTCAATTTTTAAATTAAGATGGCAAAGTTCATTCGCTAATAAAATTCCGCCTACAATTGCTGAAGCACTACTGCCTAACCCTCTTGTTAATGGGATATCACTAGATAATTTCAAATGGCATTTCGGCAAATCTTTGTGATAATTCCTCGCAATTTCAATTGCTGTTTTAAGAATTAAATTTGATTCGTCATTTGGTATTCCAAATAGGAATTCTCCTGAACCTTCACAGCTATACTTTTCATTATCGAATACTTCTATTTTCAAATATCTACTTAAGGCGATCCCGATCGAATCAAATCCTGGTCCCACATTTGCTGTACTTGCGGGTACCAAAATTTCAAATAATTTTTTCATACAAATACCACACCTTGTAAATGTTGTGAAATTAGCTTTTCATCATTTGGTAATAAAATCGGCTCAATCTTATTTGATTGAATTGCAATATCAGGATCTTTTAATCCGTTACCAGTTAAGATAGCAACCACTTTTGAACCCTTTTTAATTAAACCGCTTTGAATTTGTTTGTATACTCCTGCAATACTTGCACATGAACCGGGTTCAGCAAAAACACCTTCTTTTGATGCGATTAATTTATAAGCTTCTAATATTTCTTCATCACTAACACTATCGATTGTTCCGTTAGATTGATTAATGGCATTTACAGCTTGATGCCAACTTGCTGGGTTCCCTATACGTATAGCCGTAGCAATTGTCTCTGGATTTTCGACTTTTTTGTTGTTGACAATTGGTGCTGCACCCTCAGCTTGGAATCCATGCATTTTAGGTAGATTAAGGCCTTTTTCTTGATTGTATTCGTTAAATCCTTTCCAATATGCAGTAATATTCCCAGCATTTCCTACTGGAATTGCTAATACGTCTGGTGCCTCTTCTAATTGTTCGCAAATTTCAAAAGCTGCAGTTTTTTGTCCTTCAATTCGATATGGATTAACGGAATTTACTAAAGTGATTGGCTCAGTTTCACTAATCTTTCTAACCATTTGTAATGCATGATCAAAATTTCCATTGATACTAATAATATGTGCACCGTACATGACAGCTTGAGCTAATTTACCATAAGCAATTTTTCCATTAGGGATAATAACGATACATTTCATTCCAGCTCTTGCAGCGTAGGCAGCAGCTGCAGCAGAGGTATTCCCTGTTGAAGCACAAATAATTGCTGTACTTCCTTCTTCTTTTGCTTTTGCTACTGCCATCACCATTCCACGGTCTTTAAACGATCCAGTTGGATTTAATCCTTCTAATTTAACGTACAATTCAATACCCCATTGTTCCGATAAATTAGGTAAATATAATAATGGTGTATTTCCTTCATTTAATGTGAGTGTTGGTGTTAAGTCGTTAACAGGTAAATTTTTTTTATATTTATTAATTAACCCTTTATACATCATCGTCTTCACCTGCAATACGATAATAGCTTCTCACTTCATCTACTACATTAGAACTTTCTAAATTTTCAATAACCTTTTTGAAGGATGAATATGAAGCTTGGTGAGTAACTAAAATGATTTCAGCTAACCCTTGATGCTTCAATGGAACCTGAATAATTTTTTCAAAGCTTATATCACACTCAGTAAATAATGAAGTAATTTTTGCGAAAGATCCTAATTGATCCTGCACTGTAAATCGAAAGAATGATTTAAAATAAATTTCATTATCCTCTTTTAGCTCCTTCGGATATTGAGGTAATACTGCACTTGTTCCATTTACTCCTAATCTCATATTTTTCATAACAGCAACTAAATCAGAAACAATCGCAGTCGCCGTAGGTAAACTACCAGCACCAGGACCGTAAAACATCGTTTCTCCTACTGCTTCACCATAGACATAAACCGCATTAAATTCATTACTAACTGAAGCTAATGGATGAGCATGAGAAATTAAAGTTGGTCCAACACTTACTTCAATTCGATTTTCATTTCTCTTTGCGTACCCAATTAATTTCATTGTGTAACCAAAATATCGTGCATAATCTATGTCTTCTGCGGAAACTGAGCTAATACCTCGAACTTGAACATCTTCAAGCTCTACATCCATCGAAAACCCTAATTTCGCTAGAATTGTCATTTTCCTAGCAGCATCAAGTCCTTCAACGTCTGATGTTGGGTCGGATTCAGCAAAGCCAAGCTCTTGTGCTTCTTTTAAAACATCACTATAAGCTTTTCCTTCATTACTCATTTTCGTTAAAATAAAGTTTGTTGTCCCATTAACTATTCCCATAAGTTTTGTTACACGGTCAGAAGCTAATCCATCTACTAAACTACGAATAATTGGTATACCACCTGCAACACTAGCTTCATAAAATAAGTCGCATTTGTTTTCATTCGCAACACGCAATAGTTCAGTACCGTATAATGCCATTAAATCCTTATTTGCAGTGACTACATGTTTCTTATTTCGGAGTGCATGAAGAATGTATCGTCTAGCATCTTCAATCCCACCCATGACTTCAACTACTACATCTATTTCGGGATCATCTAAAATAAGATTAGCATCAGTTGTAATTCTATCTTTTTGAATCGAAATATTTCTTTCTTTTTCAAGATTTTTAACGAGAACTTTTCGTACTTCAACAGAACAGCCAATTTGATGGGCTAATCGATCTTGGTGAGCTTCGACTATTTTTACAACACCACTCCCTACTGTACCAAGTCCTAATAATCCAATAGATATACAGTCCTTCATCATCATTCCTCCGATTTAAATTTTGATATTATCCCTATTATGAGAATGTTTTTTGAAAATAGCAATAATTATTTATAATTTTCTAATAACTTAACACAAATTAAATAATTTATGTAATTACCCATTTTTCGATTAAAGATTATAAGGAGTCTCTTGGTAAACATAGTAATTTAACCAATTTGTCATTAATAAATTAGCATGACTTCTCCAACGTACAATTGGTTGTTTAGATGGATCATTATTAAGAAAGTAATTTGCAGGAATATTGACATCTAACCCTTTTTGCAGATCTCTCTCATATTCATTTTTTAGTGTATTTATACAATATTCACCATGTCCTGTAGCAAATATTTGTTTGCCATCTTCACTTGAAATTAAGTGTACTCCGGCATCTTTTGACACACTTAGTATTTTTAAATCACCTACACGTTCAATATCTTCCTTTTTTACTTCAGTATGACGAGAATGTGGTACAAAATACTCATCATCAAATCCTCTGACTAACTTTACAAATCGGTCTTCTAACGTATGCGCAAATACACCAAACATTTTATTTTCTAGCGGATGCTTTGGTACTCCATAATGGTGAAATAAACCTGCTTGTGCCCCCCAACAAATATGCAATGTCGAAGTCACATTTTCTTTCGTAAAGTCCATAATATCCTTGAGCTCACTCCAATATTCTACTTCCTCGAACTCTAAAGTTTCGACAGGCGCACCTGTAATGATAAACCCATCATATTTTGTATCTTGAATCTGTGAAATCGTTTTATAAAAACTACTAACATGTTGTTCTGATATATTTTTAGGCTTGTAAGATTCAGTTCCAACTAGTTCAACATCTACTTGTAAAGGCGAATTTGCAATTAAGCGTAAAATTTGAGTTTCAGTCTCAATTTTTGTCGGCATTAAATTTAGAATTCCAATTTTTAACGGACGAATATCTTGAGACTCCGCTCGTTCTTTTGTCATATAAAATACGTTCTCTTTCGTTAAAACTTCCGTAGCTGGCAGATCTTTATTAATGATTATTGGCATCTTTTCAATCGCTCCTAATAATAGAATCAGTTTTTAGTTGGCAAAAATAGTTTTAATTTGCTATTCGTTGCCAACTAAATAACTGCAAAACTTTATTGATGACTAATTCATAGACTACTAATATTTATTCAATTCTACGATTAAACAGAGAAGTATCTTCCATCTTTATGTGAAAATACCATCGCCGTTACAGAAGCTTCAGGTAACATCATAAAGCCTTCAGTAAGGCGAATACCAATTTCATTCGGATTGATTAATTTAAATAACTTTTCTTGATCCTCTAAATTTGGACAGGCAGGATATCCATATGAAACTCTGATCCCTTGATATTTTGCTTTAAAGCGTTCACTCATAGTGAAATCAGGAGCATCAGGAAATCCCCATTTTTCTCTCATTAACATATGTGTCATTTCAGCTAAACCTTCTGCCATTTCTAAAGCTAATGAGAAAAGTACATGACTTTTCAAATATTCTCCCTCTTCTTTCCATCGTTCAGCAATATTTCGAACTCTTGGTCCTGATGTTACAGAGAAAAACCCAACATAATCCATTTTTTCACCAACAGGATTCAGAAAATCACTGATACACAGATTTGGATCTTTTTTCTGTCTAGGAAACTGAAAACGTTCAATTGGTTGATTCGTTTCAGAATCGTATATTATGACATCATTTCCATCACTTTGAGCTGGAAAAAATTGATAGATTACTTGACATTCAAAGTACTCGTGACCATCTCTTAGAAAGTCCTGGACTAATTCATATAGTTCTTGACCTCGTTCTTGTTTTTCCCATTTTCCTTTTACTCCTAGATGATGCCCTATTAACATTTGGTAATTAATAAATGGAGCTACTTGTGAAACTGGAATATTTTTTATAACTGTTTTTCGTAATGATGAAGGAACAAGGCATTCAGATTTTCGAATTGATGATCTAGTCGTACTAATTACTTCCACTGGATTATCAATTAAACGATCTTTATTATCGATCACTTTTCGTTTCTCAATTAATCCCCTAAGCTCATTTGGATTAATAATCTTATTTGCTAAATCTAACCCATTCATCGCATCATTCGAGTAAACAACAAGCCCGTCATAGATTGGTTGAATACGATTTTCGGTAAATTTTCTCGTTAATGCAGCACCTCCAACTAATATTGGCGTATCGATTCCTGCATTCTTCAAATCACCAGCAGTAATGACCATTTGTTGAGCTGATTTCACTAATAAGCCTGATAAACCAATAATATCTGGTTTATTTTCACGTACTTTCGAAATTAAATCGTCTGGCCTGATATTAATACCTAAATTAACGACGTCAAAACCGTTATTTGTCAAAATAATATCAACTAAGTTTTTGCCAATATCATGAACATCACCTTTGACAGTGGCTAACATAACTTTACCTTTTCGTGAGCTCTCGGTTTTCTCCATATACTGCTCTAAAAACGTAACTGACGCTTTCATGACTTCAGCACTCTGTAATACTTCAGCAACAATTAATTCATTATTATTAAAAAGTCTTCCAACTTCGTCCATTCCAGTCATTAATGGTCCGTTTATGATATCTAATGGAATATCACCGCGATCTATACAAATCTGTAGATCATCAATTAATCCTTGTTTCGAACCTTCGATTATACATTGTGCTAATCTCTCTTCGATTGGCAGTTGCTCTTTTGGCTTTGTTTCTTTTTTAATCGAATTACGAAAGTATTCTACGAATTTATCTAAAGTTTCTTGTGATGTATTGAAAAGTAGCTCTTCTGCTAATTCACGCTCCTTTTGAGGAATTGAAGCAAATCTTTCTAGCTTTTCAGTATTTACAATCGCGTAATCTAAGCCAGCTTTTGTTGAATGATATAAGAACACCGCATTTAATACTTCACGTCCATCATTCGGAAGTCCAAACGAAATATTACTTAACCCTAAAATTGTTAAACATTCAGGGAGTTCGTTCTTTATTAACTTAATCCCCTCGATCGTTGCTTTCGCAGACCCGATATACTGGGTGTCACCTGTTCCAACTGGAAATACAAGTGGATCAAATATAATATCTGATGGACGAATATGATATTTCTCAGTTAATAACTGATAACTTCTTTTCGCAATTTCTAACTTTCGGTCTGCTGAAACAGCCATCCCTTCTTCATCAATCGTTCCTACTACAACAGCTGCTCCATATTTATGAATTAAAGGTGCGATTTTTTCAAAACGCTCCTCAGCGTCCTCCAGATTGATAGAGTTAATAACTGCTTTTCCTTGAATATAAGTCAGGGCAAGCTCAATCACTTTCTCATCAGTCGAATCGATCATGATAGGTACTTTTATTTTATTCACAAGTTGTTTCAAGAAATTTTCCATATCTTCTACTTCATCACGGTCTGGATCTGCCATACAAACATCAATAACATGAGCACCTTTTTTTACTTGTGCTCTTGCAATTTCAGATGCTTCTTCATATTTTCCGTCTGCAATTAATCGTTTAAATTTACGTGATCCAATTACATTCGTTCTTTCTCCAACAAATAACGGTCTCATGCTATCGTCATATCGAAGAGCCTCTAATCCACTAACCGCATGATCGACACGTTTTTTCGGTCCACGAGGTTGGATGCCTATAATTGCTTCTTTCATTGCTTTAATATGTTCAGGCGTTGTACCACAACATCCTCCAAGAATGTTTACCCATCCTTGCCCAGCAAAATCTCTAACTTTAATAGCTAAAGATTCCGGGGATTCATGGTAATGCCCATCCTCATCTGGTAATCCAGCATTTGGGTAGCAAGATACAAATGTTTCGGAGAGCTCTGATAACGAACGAATATGATCTCTCATAAATTCTGGACCAGTCGCACAATTTAATCCGATTGAAATTGGTGAGATATGTTCAATAGCAAGATAAAATGCATCAATTGTCTGTCCAGCTAATGTTGTTCCCATCGGTTCGATCGTTCCAGAAATCATAACCGGAATTTTTCTATTTAATTCTTCAAAAGCTTTACTAATTCCGATACAAGCAGCTTTTACATTTCGCATATCTTGGCTCGTTTCAACTAACAGAACGTCCACATCACCGAGCATTAAACCAAGTGCTTGACGATAATAAGCAGTAATTAATTCTTCAAATGTTACTCCACCTGTTACACTGATCGCTTTTGTAGTCGGTCCCATCGCACCAGCAACATAAACTTCCTTCCCAGAATTAATTACAGCGGATTTTGCAATTTTTGCTGCTTCTTCATTAAGTACAATATCTAAATGTTGTAAGTTATAATCAGATAAGACAATATTTGTTGCCCCAAATGTATTGGTTTCTATGATATCTGAGCCAGCCAAAATATACTCTTCATGAATTTCTTGAATCACATCTGGACGAGTAACGACTAGATACTCATTACATCCTTCATAATCTTCTCCACCAAAATCTTCCGCTGTTAAGTTTCTTTGCTGAATCATCGTGCCCATTGCACCATCAAGTAATAAAATTCGTTCTTTTAATGCCGCTTCTAAAGTCCTCATAGTTGAATCTCCTCTTTATTACAACTTTTAGTATATTGAATTAGTTCTGCTGTTATCTCATATTTAAGGAACGGTGTGATCAAATAGATTCCATTAAACTTATCCATTGCATATGAAACTAGTTCTTTAGCGATTTTTTTGCCCTCTTCAACTGCCAGAATCGGATTATTTATATCTATTCGATTTCGAATTTCATCAGTTAATGTGATTCCAGGTACTTCATAATGAATAAAATCTGCATTTTTCTTACTTATTAATGGCATGATTCCTATGAAAATAGGTTTTGTAATATGACGTGTTGATTCATACAATTTATCGATCGTTTCAAAATCATAGACAGGTTGAGTTAAGAAATAGTCTGCTCCTGCTTCAACTTTCTTTTCAAGTCTTTTAATTGCAGCGTCAATTTTACGTACATTCGGATTAAACGCTGCAGCAACTGAAAATCGTGTTCCATGACCTATACTTTTACCTGAATAAAGTCTTCCCTCATTCATTTCTTTTATCATTCGTATCAAATCAAATGAAGCTACATCGTACACTGAAGTGGCTCCCGGAAAATCTCCAACTCTAGCTGGATCACCTGTTATAGCCAAAATCTCATTTAATCCTAAAGTAGAAAGTCCCATTAAATGTGATTGAAGTCCAATCATATTTCGGTCTCGACATGTTAAATGTGTTAAAACAGGAATGTTTAACCGCTGTAACATTGATGCCATTGCGACATTCGAAATTCTTGGTGAAGCTAATGGATTATCAGCTAGTGTAATTGCATCGGCTCCAACATTATGTAAAGCTTGTGCTCCTTCAAAGAATCTTCTTGTTTGTAATGTTTTAGGCGGGTCTAATTCCGCAATTATCGTTGTTTTCTGTTTTGCTTTTTCTGGTATCGTTTCAAATTTTTGTTCTGGTTGTTTCGGAATTTTAATCGTTATTGTACGGTTTTTAACTTCTTTTTTTGAGACAGGCTTTAAAGTATTTAATTTATTACGAAGTGCAGAAATATGTGCGGGCGTTGTACCACAACAACCACCAATTAGACGAACACCTTGTTCAATAAATGGTTCAGCCATATCCTCAAAATACTCTGGATTTGATTTATAAACGTATTTTCCCTCTTCATATAATGGTAAACCTGAATTAGGGAAAGCAGATAAAAATCCTTTTGAAGGTAAGGACACTGTATTTAAAGACTCAATCATATGAAGTGGACCTAAGTGACAATTAATTCCAACTACATCAGCACCCATATCAATTAATCTAGGTAATATTTTTTCAATGTATTGTCCACTTTGCATGACACCAACTTCTTGTAAAGTTACTTGTGCAATTATTGGAATATTTGTTCGACCTCTTAATAATGAAACCGCATCATACAATTCATTTTCATCATAAAAAGTTTCCAGCATAATTCCATCTATACCTTCTTCAAGTAAAGCGGACGCTTGTTCAAGTAACATCAGTTCTCGTTCCATAGCTGTCGCAACAGTTGAACCAATATATTTCATTCCTCCGATTCCACCTAGAACTAGTGCCTTTCCTTTTGAAGCTTCTCTAGCGTTTCGAACGGCCATTTGATTAATTTGTTTGACTAATTTTTCTAAACCATATTGTCGTAGTTTCCCAGCATTAGCACCATAGGAATTTGTTTGGATTACCTCGGCACCTGCATCAATATATTGTTCGTGTATGTGGATTATTCGATCTCTTTCGGTTATGTTTAGTTCTTCAAAACAACTGTGTAAACCACCAGAGTACAATAAAGTACCCATCGCACCATCACCTAAAACAATCCCTTCATTTAACTTTTCGATTAAACCCAAACTAATCACTTCCCTTACTTAAAAAAATAAAAAACGCCGTTCTTTCTAAATGAAAGAACGACGTTAAGATACACTTTACGCCTTATCTCCCATGTTAAAAACATGCTGGATTTAGCACTTTTTAGCAAAAGCTAAAGTTGCCGGGTTTCACAGGGCCAGTCCCTCCACCACTCTCGATAAGGATTATTTAGTTATTTTTAATGTTATTAGTTTACTATACTTATATGATTAAATAAACACATTTATAGAAAATTCTAAATTTATTTTTAGTTAACATAATAATATTACCAGTTCTTATAATGAGCTAACGTTAGTAATGGGTAAATATGATTATAACTATGGTAGTTTATATAAAATTGTCCTGGTAAACCTAGCCCGGTAGGATAGGTAATCTCTTTTTTTGGTAAATTTTGTTGATTTAGCAGGTATTGAATGCCCTTTTGAATCGTTTCGTCGTCCTTATGTCGAATAGTTAACAGTGCATCAATCGCCCAAGCGGTTTGACTCGGAGTACTATAATGTAAAGCTTCAAATGATTTTTTAACTGGTGAATAGCCTGACTCTCCCCAACCACCATCTTTATTCTGTAAACCTACCAACCATTTTTCAGCTTTTCGAATGCTTTCATGGTTTTTGGATATGCCAACCGCTCTTAATCCTGTAATCGCAGCCCATGTACCATATAAATAACAAATTCCCCATCTACCATACCAGCTACCATTTTTCTCCTGATATTTTAATAACCAATTTACAGCTTTTTCTATTCGTTTGTCTTCATTTTTGATGGTTGTATAATGTCCGATAAATTCTAATACCCGCCCAGTTAAATCAGGTGTTGATGGGTCAATTATGGCATCTTTTGCGTTTTCTATTGGTAACATGGTCAGCCATTTATTCGTTACATCTTTTTCAAAAGCTGCCCAACCACCATCATCATTTTGTAAACCGATTAAAAAATTCACACCTTTCATCCAACTTTCTTTCTCATCACTACCCACTATTGCAGAATTAGTTAATGCTCTTAATGTAGCACCAGTATCATCATTATCTGGTATAAACGAATTTATATCCGAAAATCCCCATCCACCAGGCATTAGATTTTTTGCATGGATTGACCAATCACCTTTCATCGATTGTTGCTTACTAACTAAATATGAAACCGATTTTGAAACAATTGGTTCATTTATAGATAACCCAGCTTCTTGGATCGCATATGAAAGTAGCGCTGTATCCCATACAGCTGAAGGTGAATTTTGGATATGTATTCCTTCATTTGTATCGGTTGCATATGAGAGGATTCCATTGAAAGCATTTTGAATCACTTCTGAAGTTTTTTCATAACCTAACGAAAGTAAAGCATAGATCATATAGAAGGTTGAACTCGCGTAGCTATAAAAGGTTCCATTCGTTTCAATTCGATTTAGAATAAATTTCTCAGCTTTTTCATATCCTTTTTGTTGAAAATATTGTGGGTACGATGCTAATTTTTTGCCTTCATCTTTTAGAAACTGATAAAAAGAGCTCCTTTCTTCGTTAAACCAATCGATAGTATTTGAATGCATTAAATGATCTATCTTCAAGCTTTCCAATGATTTTATCTTAAATCGCTTATTAATACATAGAATCATAGGTACTAAATGGACTCTAGCGTAATTGCTTAACTCAAATAAACTTAATGGCATGTTTTCTGGTAAACAAAAATAACTCATTGGAAAATGAAAAAATTTTGGATACTCGATTAGTCCATGTATTGCAAGCAGCATCTTTAACATAAAATGGGTATTTTTTATGCCACCATTTCGGACAATAAACTGCTCTGCTTTTTTCATATTCGGATGATCTCTTGTATACTTTTCTGAAGCTAATAAAGCAATATATGCTTGTACTGTTGCAGTTAAATTCCCATTTTTTTCGTCTTCATAAAGCTTCCAAGCCCCATTTGGTTTTTGGAAATGAATAATTCGATTAGCAATCCCATTGCATAGGTCTTCGTCAATATATTCTAAATCCTTCATAAGTAAAATCATATTACAATCCGTCATGATCGAGCCTTCAAAACAAAATTCCCATGATCCATTCTCTTTTTGTAAAGTTTTTAATTGATTAATTCGATCTTCAATATTTTGAGAAACCAAACTCTCGAGGTCCATCTATTCACCTCATTTCAATTAGGTTCATTTTCTTTAGAATGAAATTTTTCCATTCTACTTGAGAATTCAAGATTATCTTGTTCATTGACTTCATCTCTATTAGTTCGATTCTTTTTAAAGAAGTAAATAAACGAAATAAGAAATGCTAATGCACTATATGGCACTACAATAATTTTGAATCCAAACAATGTAAATGAATGAAGGATATTAAAATAGCTACCTAATGCGTAGCAAATGAGCACTAGTAAAATATCAAAAACGATTATACCTAATATGCTCTTTAATGTAATAAAAAGGACAGAAGATAAATTCAATTCAATCACACTCCATTACTAATCTATGTTGTAAATAGAGAAAAATGAATGAACTGGTTTTTATAAGCAATTAGAATCATATAGGTCTCTACTAAAAACAGTAGCTCGTCAATTTCCACTTCAGGATGCTCGCTTTCCGTGGGGCGGACGCTGAGCCTCCTCAACGCATTTGCGTCTGCGGGGTCTCACCTTTCCGCTACTCCCACAGGAGTCTCGCACCTTTCATTCCAATCATATTCTTAGTTTACAGTTGGATTTGAAATACAGTTCTAAAAAAGCAATCTTTAAAAATAGAACCTTTAATAATACCGTTTTTAGTAACTTTTACTGGTATATTTGTAAATTCCTACTCTAGGATGCTCGCTTTTCATGGAGAGAGCGCTGAGCCTCCTCGACGCATTCGCGTCTACGAGTTCTCACCTTTCCGCAACTCCCACAGAAGTCTGGCACCTTCCGTTCCAATCATTTTCTATGTTTACAGTTGGATTTGAAATACAGTTCTAAAAAAAGCAGTCTTTAAAAATAGAACCTTTAAAAAGACCGTTTTTTGCAACTTTTGCTGGTAGATTTGTAAATTCCCACCTCAGGATGATCGCTTTTCATGGGAAAGTGCTGAGCATCCTTGACGCATTCATGTCTGCGGGGTCTCAACTTCCCGTTACTCCCACAAGAGTCTCGCATCTTCCGTTTCAATCCGTACCACTGGATCTATAAAAATAAAACTTGAATTTGTTTGAAGACAAAAAAAAGAGTGTAGAGAAATTTTTTGGGTTTCTCTACACTCTGACTCGTAATCAAAACTAATTTCGAGTTTTACTTTATTTACTTTGAATTTTTATTTTTTCAACTAAGAAATTTAAGATAACATGTGCTGCAATTCTACTTGTCATATCTCGGAAATCAATCGTTGGATCAAGTTCAACAATATCCATTCCAGTGACTTTAGGATGTGCTGCTACATAACAGATCCCATCTAGTAATGTAGCACTATCCATTCCACCAGGTCCAATTGCTGGACAACCAGGAGCGAAGGCTTGATCTAAAACGTCCATATCAAGACTAATATAGATTGCGTCAACTTTTGATGATAATTGTTCTAAGCTATCATTAATAATTTTTGATATTCCTAGTTCACGAACGTCACGCATTGTATAGATAGTTATACCATGTTCAATCCCAAATTTGGTATAAGGGGAGCTATTGGAAAAATTTCTAATTCCAATTTGAACTAGATGTTCACCATTTAATATTCCTTCATCAATTAAACTACGGAAAGGTGTTCCATTTGATCTGCCACCATCTTCGGTATTTCTTAAATCGTGATGCGCATCGAATTGGATTACGCCAACAGTTCCTCTTTCTTTTGCAAATGCTGAGATACTTGGAAAACTGATCCCATGATCCCCACCAAGAATGATTGGAATTGTATCATTATACTGATTTAAAAGGTTAGAAATGGTGTCTTTTATACGATTTCGTGATTCTTCAAAATCAGTCACGTGCATTGTAATATCACCAAAATCTGTTACTTCATGTTCCTTTAAATCAATTTGATCTTCTATATGATACGTGCTATAGCTACTCAGCATTTTTCGAATGGAAGCAGGTGCAAAACTTGCTCCAGAGTGACTTATTGAAGTTTTCGAAAGTGGTACTCCAATAATTGAGAAATTCGAAGCATCATTACCATTCCACGGCTTAATGATTTCATTAGCCTTTGTTACATGCTGATCGATAAACACTGCATCTCCAGCTTTTTTAAGAAATGACAGTGACATCGTGCTCACCTCTACTTACTACTAACTTACCTTTTTTATAGACGGATTCTACATGATTTACACCGAAATGGTAAGGTACATACGTATAGTTTGGTACATTCCAAACAACAACATCTGCTTGACGACCAACTTTTAACTTACCAGCCTGTTCACCACGATTTATTGCATATGAAGAATTGATTGTAACAGCGTTCCAAATTTCTTCCGGTGTCATTTTTAACTTTAACATTGCGATTGTCATAATTAATTGTAAATTTTCTGTTGGACAGCTACCTGGATTAAAATCAGTTGCTAAAGAAACAGCTGCATTACTATCAATCATATTTCTTGCTGGAGCAAATTCAGGTTTATTTAAATAAAATGTTGTTCCTGGTAGAATAACCGCAATTGTTTCACTCTTACCAAGCAATTCCACACCTTTTTCAGATGCTCCACATAAATGATCGGCAGAGATCGCGCCAATTTCAGTCGCCATTTCAGTTCCACCTAGTGGGTCGATCTCATCAGCATGAATTTTTACAGAAAATCCTTTATCTTTTGCTTTTAATAAAAATTCTCTTGATTGCTCAACTGAGAAAACACCAGTTTCAGCGAAAATATCAACAAATTCTGCAAGCTCTTCTTGCTTAATAACATCTAATAATGAAAGCATTTTATCTAAGAAAGCTTCTTCATTGCCTTTATACTCTTTTGGAACAGCATGTGCTCCTAAAAAAGTTGAAACAAGGTCCATGTCGTGTTCGTTTTGTAATTCTTTTGCAACTCTTAATTGTTTAAGTTCAGTTTCTTCATCTAATCCATAGCCACTTTTTGCTTCAACAGTTGTTACTCCAAATGAAAGCATTCGATTTAAATGATGAATTGTTTTGTTTTTAAGATCCTCATGAGAAGCTAATTTCGTTTGGCTAACGGTAGAGTGAATTCCTCCACCCATTTCTAAAATTTCTAAGTAAGATGCACCTTGTAATTTTAGGCTTACTTCATGCTCACGTGATCCTCCAAAGACCACGTGAGTATGAGGGTCAACTAATCCTGGGGTAACTAGTTTCCCTTTACAATCAATTACTTCTACTGCGCTAATTTCTACCTCGTTCATTTGACCAATATAAATGATTTGGCCATCTTTCCATGCAATCTCAGCATTTTCAATGACTGGTAAACTATTCATTTCTTTCCCATGAATAGGACCATTACCATGATCCATCGTCAGTAATTGACCAATATTCGTTAATAAAATATCTGCTTTCAATTTGTTCACCTACTTCATCATTGGAATATTAACGCCTTTTACTTTGGCAGTTTCAACAGCTAAGTCATAGCCTGCATCAACGTGTCGAACAACACCCATACCTGGGTCTGAAGTTAATACTCTTTCAATACGTTTTGCAGCTGCATCCGTTCCATCAGCAACAATAACCATACCTGCATGTAAAGAATAACCCATTCCAACTCCACCACCATGGTGTACGCTTACCCAGCTTGCGCCGTTTACTCCATTAATTAATGCATTTAAGATTGGCCAGTCAGCTACAGCATCACTGCCATCTTTCATGCTTTCAGTTTCACGATTTGGAGATGCAACTGATCCACAGTCTAAGTGATCGCGACCAATTACGATTGGAGCTTTTAATTCGCCATTTTTAACCATTTCATTAATGATTTTACCGAATTTTGCACGTTCGCCATATCCTAACCAGCAAATTCTTGAAGGTAATCCTTGGAATGCTACTTTCTCACGAGCCATACGAATCCAATTACATAAATGTTCATTATCTGCGAATTCGCGTAAGATTACTTCATCAGTTTTGTAGATATCTTCAGGATCTCCAGATAAAGCTACCCAACGGAAAGGACCTTTTCCTTCACAGAATAATGGGCGAATAAATGCTGGTACGAATCCAGGGAAATCAAATGCATTTTTAACTCCCTCATCAAATGCAACTTGGCGAATATTATTACCGTAGTCAAATGTAATTGCTCCGCGTTGTTGTAATGCTAACATCGCTTCAACATGGACAGCCATACTATGTTTAGCTTGTTTAATTAATTCATCAGGATTTTCAGTACGCATTGTTTTCGCTTCTTCTAAAGTCATTCCAATTGGTAAATAACCATTTAATGGATCATGAGCAGAAGTTTGATCTGTCACTAAATCTGGTACGAAATTGCGTGCGATTAATTCAGGTAAAATTTCAGCTGCATTTCCAACTAACCCGATTGCTAGTGCTTTTCCTTCATTTTTCGCTTCAGTTGCAAGTTGTAATGCCTCATCTAAAGAATGAGTTAGCACGTCACAATATCTTGTATCGATACGACGTTGAATTCTAGTTTCATCAACATCAATTCCGATTACAACTCCACCATTCATTGTTACTGCTAATGGTTGAGCTCCACCCATACCACCAAGTCCTGCAGTAAGTGTGATTGTTCCTTTTAAACTACCACCAAAATGTTGTTTAGCAGCTTCTCCAAATGTTTCATACGTACCTTGAAGAATTCCTTGAGTACCAATGTAAATCCAGCTTCCTGCAGTCATTTGACCGTACATCATTAAACCTTTTTCATCTAACTCACGGAAATGCTCCCAAGTTGCCCATTTTGGAACTAAATTTGAATTAGCTAATAATACGCGAGGTGCATCTTCATGTGATTTAAAAATTGCTACTGGTTTACCAGATTGAACTAATAAAGTTTCGTCACTTTCTAAATTCTTTAATGATTCAACAATTGCATCAAAACTTTCCCAGTTTCTTGCCGCTTTTCCGATTCCACCATAAACAACTAAATCTTCTGGTCTTTCTGCTACTTCTTCATCTAGGTTGTTTAATAACATACGAAGAGCTGCTTCTTGTACCCAACCTTTAGTATTTAACTCTGTACCTGTTGGCGCTTTTAATGATCCTTTTGTGATTTCCATTTTTATTCCACCTTTTCTTAAATTTGTTTTTGTTTTGTATAATTTTCTGTTAAGAAATTCTCTTTTAAATAAGTAGTTAACTTTTCAATGTCAGTTGAGAATACACGGTCCTTAGTTATAGAAGGAACAGTTTTACGTGCATCTTCCATAAATTTCCTAGTAATATCAGACATTTTTTTAACGCCTTTATATTCAACGCCTTGCATCGCACAAATACACTCAATTGCTAAAACTCTTCGTGCATTTTGTAAGATTTGATAAGCGTGACGAGCACCAATTGTTCCCATACTTACATGGTCTTCTTGATTCGCAGATGATGGAATTGAATCCACACTCGCAGGATGAGCTAATGTTTTATTTTCAGAAACTAAAGCTGCAGCAACATATTGCATAATCATTGCACCCGATTGTAATCCTGGTTCAGGACTTAAAAATGCAGGTAGATCATTTAATTGTGGGTTTACTAAACGCTCAATACGTCTTTCAGAAATATTCGCTAATTCAGCAATACCTAATTTGATGAAGTCCATTGCAAATGCAATTGGTTGACCATGGAAGTTTCCACCTGAGAATACATCATCACCAAATAATAACGGATTATCTGTTGCAGCATTCATTTCGATTTCTAACTTTTCTTTTACATAATTGAAAACTTGCCAACTAGCTCCATGAACTTGTGGGATACATCTTAATGTATACGCATCTTGAACCCTAATTTCACCTTGTCTTGTTGTTAATTGACTTGACGATAAAATATTTCTGTAACGCTCAGCTACCTCGATTTGTTCTTTAAAACCACGAGCACGATGAATTCTCTCATCAAATACATCTGTGATTCCTTGAAGTGCTTCGAATGTAATTGAAGAAATTAATTCACTTTGGTAAGCAAACTCTTCAGCTTCGATATACGTAAGAATCCCCATCGCTGTCATTGCTTGTGTACCATTAATTAATGCCAATCCTTCTTTTGCTTCTAAAGAAATTGGTAATATACCTTCTTTAGCTAAAGCTTCAGCAGTTTCCATTCGTTTTCCTTTATAGAAAACTTCACCTTCTCCAAGTAGAACTAATGCAAGATGCGATAATGGTGCTAAATCACCACTTGCTCCTAATGAACCTTGAGATGGAATGACAGGATGAATATGGGCATTGATTAATGAAAGTAGTTTTTCAACGACGATTAAACGAACGCCAGAATGTCCTTTTAGCATCGTATTTGTACGAAGAACTAACATTGCTCTTGAAACTAATTCAGGAAATGGTTCACCAACTCCACATGCATGTGATGCGATTAGATTATATTGAAGTGCTGACACATTTTCTTTTGCAATAAAAACATCACTAAATTTTCCAAATCCAGTTGTGATTCCGTAGACAACTTCACCGTTATTTACGATTTCTTCAACTTTTTCTCTACATACTTTTACAGAATGTAAACTTTCCTCACTTGCATTTACATAAACATTTTCGAATAAAATTCTTTTCATTTGATCCATTGTTAAACTATTACCAGTTAACGTAACCATTCTAGCACCTCCAAATTTGGTTAAAAAACGCAGAAAGAGGCTATGTAACGTATTCATACGTAACATAGCCCCCTATCATCTAAAAAAAACTATGGGCAATTATATGTGATTGATACCTAAACCTGCCGATTCATGCTCTGAACCTTTAATCGGCGCGCCTATTGTACCGTATAAAGCAACTGCAATCCAATCACCTTCATTGGCATTCTTATAGGGCTTCCCTCTAACAACAGCAAACCTAAGTCCAACCGTTCTTAAAACATCACCTAATTGAACATGACCTCTAGTGACTCCCTGAATTGCTTCAAGTATCGCATGATATAACGAATGGACTTCTCTATACAAAGCTCCATTAATTACACCGTTTTGTTTGGCAGCGGTTTCAATTGCAGCTACAACTTTTTGAGAATCCATTGTGCCTACTTTACCTACACACCAAACGACATTTTCATTTTTCATAAATTCTGATTCATTTTCAGTCAAAGCAAGCATCATTGCTGTTCGACCTATACGCTGACTTTGCTCTGCCATTAGCTATTACCTCTTATGCTTTTTCTCTAATAAACTAGTATCTGTAATAAGTATATGCTAATTATTAGTAAACTTCAATATTTTCAGATTATTAATTTTAAAAACTTCACAGGTTTCATTCTCCTGTGAAGTTTATATTGTTGTTATCTTAATTTTCGTTTAAGGATTTTCCCAGTACTATTCTTTGGTAATTCTTTTACAAAATGAATTTGTTTAGGAACTTTATAGTGAATTAATTCTTTTTTGCAGAACTCGATTAAATCTGCTTCAGTCACAGAATCGTCTGAAACAATTAGATATGCACAGACTGTTTCTCCAACCAACTCATCCGGTTTCCCAACTACAGCTGCTTCAATTACTTTTGGGTATTGATATAATCTATCTTCAATTTCACGTGGATAAACATTATATCCATTTGTAATAATCACATCTTTTTTTCTATCTAATAAAAATAAGTATCCATCTTCATCTTTTTTACCAAGATCCCCAGTTTTAAACCATCCATTCACGAATGCTTTTTCTGTTTCTTCTAATTTATTTAAATAACCGCTCATAATATTAGGTCCAGTAGCAACAACCTCTCCAACTGTACCTATTTCAACTTCATGACCATTTTCATCAAAAATTTTTGTTTCAACGCTTGGTAAGTCTATTCCAACAGAACCAGGTTTACAAATGCCACGATATGGATTAAATGTTAAAACCGGTGCAGTTTCGGATAGTCCGTAACCTTCTACAATTAGTAGATTATATTTTTTCTGAATTGACTGTAGCAATTCAATTGGTATGGAAGCACCACCTGAGATACAAGCTCTCATACTTGTAAATTCTTCAGATGTAGCGGTATTTATTTGATTTAAGTAATTATAAATTGTTGGTACTGCTGCCATTAAAGTAGCTCTTTCTTTATGAATGATTTCAACCAATTCAGTAGGATGAAACTTTGGAATAATAATGATTGTTGCACCGTTTAATAAAATCATATTGACGCAAATTGTTAGGCAAAATGAATGAAACATCGGTAGAACAGCAATCATTCGGTCAGTTTCATTCATTTCAATTATTTTTGAGAAATCTTTTGCATTTTCGATAAGATTTGAATGTGATAATACTGCACCTTTTGGATTCCCAGTGGTCCCTGATGTATAGAGAATAACAGCTGGATCATTTTCCTCATATACAACGTTTTGTGTATGATTATTGATTCTATTCATTTGTTGTAACTCATTAATTAATAAATATTTCTTTAAAGACTTAATTTCTTTTTGAACGTTCACTAATTTTTCCTTTTGTGAACTTGTTGTAATAACTAGTTTAGTAGAAGAATCATTTAAAATATAACTAATCTCACTCTCTGTAAATGCTGGATTCAAGGGAATGACAATAGCTCCAAGTTTTAAAACAGCCAAATATGATTGAATAAATTCTGGAGAGTTCCCTAGTAATAAAGCGACTTTATCCCCTTTTTGCACTTCATTTTCGACCAAAATTTCAGCTATATCATTAACTGAACTTAAAAGTTGTTCGTAATTGGTCTTGATTCCATTACAACTATATGCAATGTTTTTACTTTTTGTTTTAGCTATTTCAGTAATCAAATTATAAAGATTCATTATTTATCCATTCCTTAGTTATGTTTCTTCGAAAGTATTCTTAATGATAGTTTAACATTTATTTTGACATGAAAAAAGTTAGATACAATTCGCTCTAACTTTTGGACTAATCTATACAGTTTTTGACTTAGCTGTTTTATTTCAATTAATACATTACACCTTCGCAAATGACCTTTTCTGACTGCTTTACCATTGAATCTATAAATAATAGTTTAAATCTTTGTTGTTCTTATAGCTTCGATAATGCATAGAATTAGTTAGAATCTAATTAAGGAGGATTTTACTTTGTCCATACTTTCAATCATCCTTCAAAGTTTGCTAACCTTATACTATGTCTTTTCTGGTGTTGCAAAGATTTTAGGTGCCAAATATTGGAGAGAAGTATTCGAACACCTTAAATTACCTCAATGGTTTCGTGTTTTCACAGGTTTTGTTCAATTAGCTGGTGCTGCACTACTTATTATCGGATATTGGGTTACAGGAGCTGTCGCATGGGCTGGTATATGGCTTGGAATTACGATGCTACTGGCTTGTATCATGCATTTCAGGGTCAAAGATCCTTTTGGTAAAACGGCACCATCCTTAGTTTTTGCTGTTTTAAATATTCTTCTAGTAATCATCAATGCAAACGATATTTTTTAAGTTAAAAAAGCACTAAGCAATTTGTAATCGCTTAGTGCTATTCTTTATTTAATAATAGCGGTTTTAATTAGGGTTTAACCAACTTTTCCAATCTCACTAGGATTACTTGATTTACGAAAAATGGATTTTTTCTGACTAAAAGCTACAATAATAAAGCTGACAATTACTAGTAAAAACCATGAACTAATTTTTCCTACATGCACAATTTGCCAGTGAGCATTTTGATCCGGATACTTCCACGCACCAAAAAATGTTGCTATATTTTCTGCAATCCATATAAATAACCCAATTAGAAAAAAAGATAATATAAGTGGCATCCTCAATATGGTCGAATTTATTTTAAATTGAACTGTAGATGTAAAAAAGATGAATGGCAACATTAACATCAAGATCCATCTTAAATCGTAAAAATAATGATGAGTAAAGAAATTCAAATAAATAATTCCTCCGAATAGTAATACCATAATAGGATTCGGATAATTTAATAATTGAACACTTAATCTTTTCCATGCTTGACATAAATAACTTCCGACACTTGCATACATAAAACCACTATATAATGGGACTTCCATTATTTTTAAATAAGAATGCTCCGGATACGACCACGAACCCATTCGGACCTTGAAAATCTCCAAGCAAAGTCCGATGAGATGAAATATACAAATCATCAAAAATTCATGTTTCGTCTCATATTTAGTTAAGATAAAAATGATTTGAATGAGAACACAAACAATAAATATAAAGTCATATCTTGGTAAATGTGGTATCGAAATTACTTTTGAAATAGCCAAAGTACAAAATATTAAAACTGGAAAAAGACAAGATAACGCTTCTTGTAATGTGAATTCCATTAAGAGTTTAATATAAGATAAATTTTTTATTTTAGTCGTCATAACCGTTTCCCTATTTCTCTTTTAATTTTACAAATTAACAAATTTTAATGTTATAATTTTGATACTATCATATCATATTTAATTAGAAGGTGAAATGTATGACGCAACCGATTATCAATGATAAGACAAAAAAATCAATAACTAAATTCGGGGTTGTTTTAGCTCTAATTGGTGCTAAATTCAAGCTAATATTACCATTATTAAAAGCTGCAAAATTCTTGTCATTTTTAAGTATGATCTTATACTTGTTTGTTTATGGCTTTACCTTTGGTTGGTATTTTGCTTTTGCAATTGTCTATTTATTAATCTGTCATGAAGGTGGACATTTAATCGCTGCAAAACGAAAAGGGTTGCCTACCTCCCCTGCATTTTTTATCCCATTTGTAGGAGCGGTTATATCATTGAAAGAAATGCCAAAAGATGCTGTGACAGAGTCATATGTTGCATTTGGTGGTCCACTTTTTGGATTACTTTCAATTCTTCCAGCTGTACCGCTTTATCATTACACTCATAATGAATTTTTTGGTTTAGTCATAGCACTTGGGTGTATCTTAAACTTGTTTAATTTAATACCCATTTCACCTTTAGATGGTGGAAGGATTTTAAGTGTTTTACCACCTATTTTTTGGTTCATCGGTATAATGATCATGTTTGTTTTTGCTTTCTATCAACCTAGTTTTATCGTTTTTTATATCATTTTCTTAGGAATCACGACTTTTATTCGCCGAATAAGAGAGTCGTTTAAATTAAGAGTAATAAATGAAAAAATTAAACTCTATGAACATACGATAAAACAAATTCAGTTTGGTATTTTAAATCCTCATACTGAAGCCGTCTTTCGAGATAAATTTTTCTTTCCTTTTCTAGAGGATCGAAAAAAGTTAGAAAATGAACTTGAGAAAGAACAAGTCGAAATCAACCAATTTATTCGTTCAATCCACTTTCGATACGATGAATTAGAAGGAGATTGGCACAAATACCTTGATAGTAGGATTGTAGAATTAAGAAATCAAAAAATACAGCCATTCTTAAAGGAAAAAGAAACGTTAGAAACATATTATGTGACTAGCAATCGTACGAAATGGCAAATCTTCTTGGCCTATATAATTTTAGCAAGTTGTTTATCTTTATTAGGCTTCTGGGGATATAGTTTAATTGAAAATGTGCTTATGTAAAAAAGAAGCTATTTTGATTTTTGATCAAAATAGCTTCTTTTTTTCCCTAAATTGACACGATTTTAATTCAAATTAGATCTTTTAAGTAGGTTCTTAAAAATGTTTATCGATTCATAAAATAATTCATTATAATCCCCGTGTGATTCTATGCTCCAGCACGTTGATAATACAGAATGAGAAAAACCATATGAGAGGATACGATTCTTATCTAAACCTAGTTCTTCCACAAAAACATCGATTCGCTCCTCAATGACAGTTAGCAAATCTTTATTTTCTAAATTATTTAATAAAAATTGTATAATATCATATTCTCTTTCACCAATTAACCCTTTTGGATCAATTGCTTTCCAATTTTCTGGACCTGCTTTTAAAATATTATACTGATGTAGATCCCCATGTAATAAATAGGCTTCAGTTTGAGTGCTGAGTAGCTCATTAAACAAAATAACAGCTTCTTGAATTAATTCGGAGGTTATAACTCCAAGACCTTCGGGATTTGAATGATAGATTCTTTCTAAACTCTTTTGTCTACTTTCTATCGACTGGATCGGTAAATATTCATTTGCTGGCTTCCATAACTTTTTCATTATTTGTGAAGCAATGCGAACTGCTACTACATCATCTTCCACCTTAGCTAACGTTTCACCTGGCGTTAATTGTTCTAAAATCAAGATACCTTTTTCAATATCAGAATCAATTAATTTCGCCATACCATTTCCGTCAAATACTTTCAATGCTTCAACTTCCGCTAAAAATTCATCCGAAGGAATAGAAAGCTTTAAAACAACATTCCTACCGTCGTTAAGTTCAGCTGGAGCAACGAAATTATAAGATAATTCAAATGGTGATAGGATTTTTAAGTGCCACCGATTTTCACATTCAGTGCAAAGGCTTTCAAAATCTTGTAACCATTTTTCGCCCTTTTCCTTATGAATATCTCTTATTGTTTTTACGAATTTATCTGGCAAAATGATTATTTCAATCTCCCCTTTCCCTAGGATTCTATCTAATTTACATCTAATAATTTATATTGTTTTTATTTCTAATGTCCAGTACTTTCATAATGCTTTACCCCATAACTCCAAAACCTATAGGCTATAATAAAACAACCGATTGCAATGATCGGGGTAATAAATGCAAGTTTAGAACCCCCATGATTTGCTAAAAAGTAATTAGCAGGATAAAAAGCTGTAAAACCATATGGGATTAACCACGTTATGATTAGTGTAATGGATTTATGATAAATGGAAACCGGATATCGTGCAAATTCACTTAAACCAAATACGGATACTACAATTGGTAAACTATCAACCATCCAAAAAGAAAATGTGATGAAAAATAGATTAATTGCCACAAAAATAATTCCACTAGATATAATAAACAAAATAAGGATTGCTATTTTTGAAAATCCCCACTGTATTCCAAGATGATTAGCTGAAATAAACATCATAATGATACCAATTACAAATTGACCGATCCCATCTTGTTGAAATCTTTCAGAAATCACTTGAAACAAGGGATTTACTGGTCTAAGTAGAAGTCTCTCAAAATTACCAGAACGGATATATTGCCAACCTAATGTCCATAAATTATCAAAAAAGATATGATGTATTGACCTACCTAAAAAAGCAATTGAAAAGATAAAAAGTATTTCATAAAAACTCCAACCTTTTAATTCTTGAATATTGCTAAAAATAATCTTAAGAAAAACGATACTAATTCCCTGTTGAATGATCGTTGAGAACATACCGATTAAAAAATCTACCCGGTATTCAAGCATAACTTTTATATGTTTACTAGCATAATGGAGATATAGTTTTAAGTATCTTTTTAAATTATTCATGACTACCCTCCAAAAATTGTGATTTTCCGAATTGCAAATAACCAGAGGATACGAAGTAAGGCATACATACTGATTAACCAGAAAATTTGAATTCCAATCGATAAAGCAATTTGTGATCCTGAGCTAACTTGACCAGTAAAAATCGTTGTCGGAACATAAACCATCGCCTGAAAAGGTAGAAATTGGCTTACATTCTGAAACCAATGAGGAAATAGACTGATTGGAATCAATGCACCAGAGAAAAATTTAATAATCGCTTCACGCAATACTCTTACTCCCCATACATTTACTGTCCAAAATGCAACAATACCAATCATTAAATCAATTTGTGCGCCAATAAGTGCGCCAATTATGAAACTAACTATAAAATAAAAATAGGTTAAAATATTCGTCGGAAAAGATAAATCTAAAAATAAAAAAGCGATTACGACAATTGGAATTGTTGCTCTAAAAAAAGCACTAATCTTTGAGCCGATGTCTAATGCGATTAATTTATTCAACATATGATACGGCTTAAGTAATTCTAAGACAATACTCCCATCTTTAATTTGCCTTGCTAAACCATCTCCAACACCTGATACATATTGTTCAATAATCATTGCGACAACAATATACGTAAGCATAGTTTTAAAATCGATACCTTTTATTGAATCATTATGATCATATACTGCGAGCCAAAAGTAATAAGTAATTAGTAGTCGTAAAATAGCCGAACAAGTATCTGCCCAATACCAAGCCGTATATGCAGAATCTACTTTCATTTGTGATTTTGCTAGCTCCCAATATTTGACCATGAGCTAGCACCTCTTTCATACATTTCTTTTACAATCACTTCAATTCCGGGTTCAGTGATTGTGAAATCTAGAACCGAATACCGTGACATAATTTCTTGAATAATATCCGTCGAGGATAATTGTGCATTATTATATGATAATACAAAACTATTATTTTTCCCTTCGACCTTTTCAGCAAATAATTTATCAGAAAGTTTAGGAGGGAGTTGAAATTCTTGTTGTTTTTCAATTTCAATTTGAATCATTCGATTATATTTCACGCTATTTTTTAAGTCGTATAATTGTCCATCGTACATGATGGTACCATGATCGATAACCATTATTCGATGACAGAGCTCCTCGATATCCTGCATATCATGTGTAGTTAAGATAATTGTCGTTTTATATAATTGATTCATATCTTTTATAAATTGACGAATTTTTTCTTTTACAACAACATCTAAGCCAATTGTAGGCTCATCAAGATAAACGATTTTGGGATTATGTAAAAAGGCAGCTCCAAGCTCGCATCTCATCTTTTGCCCTAAAGAAAGTTGTCTTACTGGAATTGGTAAAAGTGGTTCAAGATCTAATATATCTTTAAATAATGTAAGGTTTTTTTGAAAATCTTCTTCTTTGATTTCGTAGACGTGTTTTAATAAATCAAATGATTCTTGCACTGGAATATCCCAATAAAGTTGAGTCCGTTGACCAAATACTGCACCAATTGAATAGGCATTACTCATGCGATCTTTGTATGGTACAATCCCATTTACTGTTATATTTCCCTCGTCTGGAGTCAATACTCCACTTATCATTTTAATAGTAGTCGACTTTCCTGCTCCATTTGAACCTATATAACCTACTATTTCTCCTTCTTTTATATGGAAATTAATATCATTTACAGCCGTTTTAATTTCATATACAGGTTTAAATAATGCTTTAAAAAATCCTCTTAATCCAGGATCCCTTTTAAGAATTCGATAATTCTTTTTCAAATTGGTCACTTCAATCATTTTTTCACCTTCTAACTTTCAAAATATTTTTGAGATTTGATTCACTAAATCAATTGCTCTTTTAATGTGTACTCCTCTATTAAACACTTATTCTCATAATCACCTTTTACGTACTGAATAATTTGTTCCTTTATATTTGGGAATAAGATGAACTCATTTAACTCATTAATTGGAACCCATTTCACTCCACTTTGATTCGGATCTGGGTTTATTGGCATCGTTGCGACAGATCCTTCTTTAATAAAACAACGAAACATCAAACTCAATCCATGAACATCTTGATTACGACCAGTCATATGAGGAGCATTTTCTGAAATAAATACTAAATCGCCTACCTCAACTTCCACACCTGCTTCTTCATAAGCTTCTCTCTTTACTGCCTCTTTAATCGTTTCACCAGGTTCTGTTCCACCAGCCGGCAAATTAAAGTGAACCCCGTCCTCATCCGTAAACTCAATTAATAAAATTGAATCGTTTTCAATAATTAAAGAACATGCTCTTACACGAATATGATACATTTACATCCCTCCAAATCCAGTGATTATTCCATTATCTAAAATACTGATACAATTTTCAATATATTTCTAAAGTTCTTTTTTTAGTTCATTTTTAGCAACATCTTACTTAAACGAATTTTAGAAAAAGATAATAACTGGAACTAAATTGATTGACTCCTGTGGGAATAGCGGGACAGTTGAGATCCCACAGTGGTCATAAAGGTAGGCATGCTAATAACACGACGTCCTGTCGTTACGCATGCATGATTCACATCCAGGAGGCTCATAGCACGTCCCACGGAAAGCGAGACTCCTGAAGGAAATCTACAAATCTACGACAAAGGTGTAAGAACATCGCATTTCAAAAAGGTTACTTATTCATGATTTTCATAAAAAAGGCTCTGTTAATGCATTCTGAAATAAAAGAAAATGATTGAAACGGAAGGTGCGAGACTCCTGTGGGAGTAGCGGGACAGGTGAGATCCCGCAGTGGTTATAAAGGTAGGCATGCTAATACCACGACGTCCTGTCGTAACGCATGCATGACCCACATCGTGTGGGCCCAGGAGGCTCAGCGCACGCCCCACGGAAAGCGAGCATCCTGCAGTAGAAATCTACGAACATTACAAAAAGTTGACGAAAGTTAAATTCACAAAAAAAAGAGACTTATAACGGTTACTAACCGAAATACAGGTCTCTTTTAAAAACATTATTTATTCTAATTTCTTACTTATTCGCCTCAGCACCTACAAAACAAGTTGAAAAACCAAGTTTAACGATTTCAATTGCCTCATCTATTTCTTCAAATGAAATAGTTAAAGGTGGTAATAACCTAATAACATTAGACCCTGCAGTACCAACAATTAATCCATTATCTAAAAACAGATCAACTAATTGATCAACCTGAGTATTCATTTCAATTCCAATCATTAGGCCTTTACCGCGAACATCTAAAATCGTTTGGAATTCACTTTGAATCTCGAGTAGTCTCTCAACTAAATATTCCCCTTTATTTTTAACCGACTCTAAAAACAAATGATCATTAATTATTTTTATTGTTTCAAATGCACTCGTTACAGCTAAATAATTTCCTCCAAAAGTTGATCCATGAGATCCTAAAGAAAAGGCTGAAGCAAGTTTTTTCTTTCCTAATATAGCACCAATTGGAAAACCATTCCCTAAACCTTTAGCCAAAGAAATAATATCAGGTTTTAATGGTGTTTGCTCATAAGCAAACATTGATCCTGTTCGACCAATTCCGGTTTGGACTTCATCAATAACGAGTAATAGTTCATGTTTTTTACAAAGAGCTTCAATACCTTTAAAGAAATCTTCATCGCCAACTATTACACCACCTTCACCTTGAATTATTTCTAATATAATAGCCCCAGTGTCTTCTGTAATTTCTGCTTGTAAAGCTTCTATGTCATTATAAGGTACATATGTAAACCCATTTAACATTTCCCCATAGCCTTCATGGATTTTAGGTTGACCTGTTGCAGCCATTGACCCAAATGTGCGTCCGTGGAAACTTTGTTTAAAACTAATTATATGAGGTTTTTTTGTGTATTTTTTAGCTAATTTAATAGCAGCTTCATTTGCTTCTGTCCCGCTATTACAATAAAAAACAAATCCATCTTTAAAATTTTCTACTAGCAGTTCTGCCAATTTCTCCTGTTTTTCGATTGAAAAAAGATTAGATACATGCCAAAGTGACTCGATTTGTTCACGTAATGCACTGACTACTTTTGGATGGCAGTGCCCTAAATTACATACGGCAATTCCACTTAAAAAATCTAAATACTTTTTATTCTTAGAATCATATAGATATGACCCTTCTCCTTTTGTAAAGTTGATTTGTTTCTTATTATAAGTTGGAAATAAATTACTCACTAAAAACAACTCCCTTAGTTAAAACAGTACCGTTGATTTCTCCAGTATCTGTTAAGAAGTTTTCTCCAACAATTGCAACTGAATGAACATCTTCTAAAGCTTCTAAAGCACTTGAAACTTTTGGGATCATTCCTCCATTTATTGTCTTATCTTTAAGTAATTTTTCAGCCTCATATTTTGACATTTTTCCAATTAACTTTCCATTTTGATCCAAGACTCCGCTAGTATTCGTTATAAAACATAGGATTTCAGCATTCATAGCTTTTGCAATGCTTTTTGCAGCTTCATCTGCGTTAATATTATATTTCTGGCCGATTTTATCTACTCCAATTGGAGAAATCACAGGAATATATTGATTTGATAAAAGTAATTCAATTAATTTTTTGTTTACATTCTCTACTTCTCCAACCCAGCCTAATTTCCCTTTATCGAATAAAGTCGCTTCTAGCAAAAGATTGTCACATCCAGAAAGACCAATTGCTGATAAATTAAATTGGTTACAAATAATCACCAAATCTTTATTTATTTTTCCGTTAAGTACATATTCAACAATTTCTAAAACCTCGTTTGATGTTTTACGAAGACCATCTACCATTTCTACTGGAATAGAAAATTTTAAAAGTAAATTATTAATTAGCGGACCTCCGCCATGTACAATAATTACTTTTTTACCTGATTTTTGAAGAAGATTTATATTTTCAAAGAATGTAACTGATAACTCATAAATTAAACTACCACCAATTTTTATGACAACAGTTTCCATAATTGCCTCCTTATGTTCGATAACTTGCATTTATTTTTACGTAATCATACGTTAAATCGCATCCCCATGCTGTTCCAACACAATCACCATCATGTAAATGAACGTCGATATATACGATTTCATTTTGTAAAGCAGTTTTTGCTTCATCTTCATCAAATGCAACTGGCTTACTATTATAAAGTACAGTTACTCCATTAATAGCAATATCGATTTGATTAAACTCCCCTTTTAATCCACTATATCCAATGGCACCAATGATTCTGCCCCAATTTGCGTCTTGCCCATAAACTGCTGTTTTTACTAAATTCGAACCAACAATCGTTTTAGCAATTTGATTTGCCATTTGCGTATTTGATGCTCCATTTACATTTACCTCAATTAATTTAGTAGCACCTTCACCATCCCTAGCAATCTTTTTTGCCAACTCTTCACAAACTAGTTGGAATGCTAAAGCAAAATGTTCCCAATCAGGGTGATGTATAGTTAATTCTTCATGCTCAACCGAACCGTTTGCCATGACTAAAACCATGTCATTCGTAGAAGTATCACCATCAACTGTTATTTGATTAAATGTTTTATCAGTTACATTTTTTAATAAATCTTGCAGTTGACCTGAACTGACTGTTGCGTCTGTTGTAATAAATGAAAGCATTGTCGCCATGTTTGGATGAATCATGCCTGATCCTTTAGCTGTACCTGCGATCGTAATAATTTTTCCGTTCACCAATACCTCGTAGCAAGTATGTTTTGAAACCGTATCGGTTGTTAAGATTGCATGGCCAAAATCCTCACCATCTTCCATTTTATTTCCAACCTTAAGCTCTTTAACTCCCTTCGCAATCATATCCATTTTTAAATATTCTCCAATTACACCAGTAGAGGCAATCGCTACTAGGTATTCAGGTAAATCAAAATGTTCAGCGCACATTGCTCTCATTTGATAGGCATCATTTTCCCCCTGTTTCCCAGTACATGCATTTGCACATCCACTATTAACAAGGACAGCTTGAAGTGTATTACTATATGCAATACTTTGTTTTGTAATTCCAATTGGAGCAGCAGGGAATAAATTTTGGGTATAAACTGCTGCTACAGAAGATGGTTTATCTGAATATATGACGCCTAAATCTTTTCTTTTATAACGTAATCCTGAATGAACACCGGAAGCATAAAATCCTTTCGGTGAAGTAATCGTTCCGTTTATTTTTTTTATGTTTTTCTCTTTTGTTATCAACTTTTATCTCTCCTTAAGGGAAAAGTGGTGTAAAATGCAATCCCGTTTCTTCAGGAATTTTTAGCATTAAATTCATATTTTGAATCGCTTGACCTGCCGCACCTTTTATTAAATTATCAATTACAGAAATAATCGTAATTCGGTTTGTTCGATCATCGTAAGCTGCATAAATATCACAGAAGTTTGAACCATATACATCTTTTGTACTTGGAATTGAATCTCGTAATCTAATAAAATATGATTCTTCATAACATGATTTATATAATTCTTGTAATTCTTCTGAACTTATTTTTCTTTTGCATGTAGCGTAGATTGTCGTTAGAATCCCTCTAGTCATTGGTATTAAATGTGGAGTAAATGAAATATAGTTTTGATTTTGATTGATTGAATGTAAAAATTGCTCAATTTCAGGAATATGTTGATGAGTATGTAATTTGTATGCAGTTAGATTATCATTCCGATTCATATAATGAGATGTGCTAGTTAATCCTTTTCCTGCTCCTGAAATTCCAGATTTCGCATCAATAATAATCGAATTTTCTTCAATTAACTCTGCTTTGACAAGTGGTGCGACTCCTAATAATACTGATGTTGGATAACATCCGGGATTCGCAATTAAATTTGTTTTTTGAATTTCCTCTTTATTTAGTTCTGATATTCCATAAGTAAATTGAGATGTTTTTTCGAAACAAGGATGCTCTTGTTTATACCAAGATTTATATAAATCAGGGTCTTTTATGCGAAAATCTCCTGATAAATCAATAATTTGTATAGTACTATCTTTTAATTGATTGATTAGTTCGCTACTTACACCATGTGGAGTCGCAAAAAATAAAAGATCATTTTCTACGATTATTCTATTTTCATCCCATTTCTGTATAGTTCCACTGACACTTTTATTTAAGTGGGGAAACTGTACAGAAATATCTTCCCCAAAACTTGAAGTTGAATAAAAATTCATTTCCGTTACATTTGGATGCATCGCCAGCATCCTTATCAATTCAAGACCACTGTAACCAGTAGCACCTATTACACCTATCCTCATACAACATTCCCCTTTAAAAATTTATACTTCTCATTATAATTATGAATAAATATAAAATCAATTGTATTTTTATAAATTTTTAGAAATAAAAAAAGATTAACCATTTTCAAATGATTAATCTTTTCGTAACGTTATTTTTCAATTGTATTCTTCAATATAAAATTAAGTACAAATTTCACGCTTAAATTTATAGGTAATATTCAAATATTTTAGCTACCTTTTGTTTCATTCGGTCTTTCCAAGTTAATTTCTTTAAATATTCTGGAGTAATTTCAATGGTATGATTAAATTCATTTAATAAGACTGGCTCTACTTTTTTGATAAATTTCCGATCATAAATATAGCAATTTAATTCATTTGTTAAATGAAATGATCTTGAGTCAAAATTTGTCGTTCCAATCATTAAAACAGAAGAATCAATTTTAATCACTTTTCCATGGAATATGCCATGTTTATAACCATATACCTTAATATCATTTTTCCATGCTTGTTTAATATAAGGTACAGCAGCTTGTTCAACTAAAAGGGCATCTGATTTATGGGAATATAAAATTTTAACATCAATTCCTCTTTCAGAAGCATCAAGTAACGCATCCCATATCCTCTTGTTATTTGGAATGAAATAAGGAGAATAGATTGTAATTGACTTTTTTGCCTGCCTAAATAGATTCACATACTTTTTTTCTATACCAAGTTTAGTATAAGATGCAAACTGATGCTCACTTTCACCGATTTTCTGACTAATTGGCATTACAGCAATTTTCTGGTTTGAATTTTTTCGCCAATCATGAACAAATTGCTTTTCTAAACCATACACTCCACTACCAACTAATCGAAGCTGAACATCTTCCCAATGTCTTAGTTTCTTATTTTCACTAATATATTTTTTCCCGATATTAAATCCACCTATATAGCCAATTTCACCATCTATTATCGTCATCCGACGATGATTTCGGTTATTAACAGACGCGAAAAAATAAGAAAGTTTTGGTTTATTAAAATAGGTAAAATGAATTCCATGATCGATTAGTGCTTTTTTTTCTTTCTTTTCTAATAGAATTCCGCCTAATCGATCAACTGCATAATAAACTGGTATTCCTTCATCACTTTTCTCTTTTAAAATATCTAAAAATTGATGTGATATTTTATCATTAGATACTGAAAAGAAATAGATATGCACTTCTTTTTTTGCATTTTTAATATCATTAAATAACTGACGGTAAAATTTCTTCCCATCTGTATGTATTGACAAGTCACTATGCCCGATCGGATAGACTATTGGTTTTTCCGTATAGATATTATTTTTTTTAGCAAAATGCATCTCTATTTCATTTAATGCAAATAAAATAACTAACAAAGATATGATTGTGACTAATAATATGGTTATAAATTTTAGGATTTTTCTCATCAAATTCCTCTTATCACTTCGGCATAAGAGTATTTTTTGAAAAAGATGGTTTAATTATCCAATAAATCGTTAAATAATTACTTTGGTTGCATTCGGATTGCACCATCTAGTCGAATTACTTCGCCATTTAACATAGGATTTTCAAAAATACTTTTCGCTAAATGTGCATATTCTAATGGCTTTCCTAGGCGAGATGGAAATGGAACCATATTTCCTAATGATTCTCTAGCTTTTTCAGGAAGAATATCAAACATTGGTGTCTCAAAAATACCAGGCGCAATACTCATTACTCTGATTCCATATCGTGCTAATTCTCTTGCAATTGGTAAAGTCATTCCAACAACACCGCTTTTTGACGCACTATATGCAGCTTGGCCAATTTGTCCATCAAATGCTGCAACTGAAGCTGTATTAATAATAACTCCTCTTTCACCAAACTCATTCGGATCATTTTCAATCATTTGTTCACTAACTAATCGAATGACATTGAATGTTCCAACTAAATTTACGTTAATGATTTTTTGGAATGAATCTAGCGAATGAATTCCTTCTTTTTTAATTAGTTTTTCACCAGTTACAATTCCTGCACAATTTACTAAAGCATTTATCGATCCAAATTTCGCTTTCACATTTTCAAGAGCAGTGCGAATACTTTCTTCAGAAGTTACATCAGTTTTTTCAAAATAAACGGACCCTTCACCTAGCTCAGCAACTAAATTATTTGCTCTTTCTTCAGCTAAATCAAAAATTACGGCTTTCCCACCATTTTCAACAATCATTTTAACAGTTGCTTCACCTAATCCTGACGCTCCACCAGTAACAACTGCAACGCAATCTCTAATATTCATCATCTATTCCTCCGTCTATTAGTAGTCTAATCTTTCAATAATAGTTGCATTAGCCATACCATGACCTTCGCAAATAGATTGTAATCCGTATCTTCCACCTGTTTTTTCTAACGCATTACATAACGTAACCATAACCCTTGCTCCACTTGCTCCTAATGGATGACCTAAAGCAATCGCTCCACCAAAAATATTTAATTTTTCAAATGGTACACCAAATTCTTTTTGCCATACTAATGGAACCGTTGCAAATGCTTCGTTGATTTCAAATAAATCAATTTGATCGATTGATAATCCACATTTTTGTAATACTTTTTGAGTAGCTTGTATTGGACCTGTTAACATTAATGATGGGTCTGAGCCAACTACTGATCTTCCGATAATTCTAAACTTCGGTTTAAATCCTAATTTATGAGCCTTTTCTTTGCTCATTAATAGTAATCCTGCTGCTCCATCACTAATTTGACTTGCATTACCAGCAGTAATTGAACCTGTTTCTTTAAAGACAGGATTTAGTGATGAAAGTCTTTCGATTGATGAATTTTCCCTTGGACCTTCGTCTTTCGTAACTGAAATCAATTCATTATCTTGATTGTTGACTGATACTGCAACGATTTCATTTTCAAAGTATCCTTGTTTCATTGCCTTTAAAGCTTTTTGGTGACTATTATAAGCAAATTCATCTTGTTCTTCACGAGTAATATTCCATTTTTCATTCATACGTTCAGCTGACACACCTTGATTAAATTCGCCAAACATATCTACAAGTTTGTCATTCCATTTTGAACCTTTTAAATTTGAAAACATCGGAACTCGAGTCATACTTTCAACTCCAGCAGCAATGACAATATCCATATCCCCACTTAAAATTGCTTGAGAAGCAAAATGGACAGATTGTTGACTTGAACCACATTGGCGGTCAATTGTAACTCCTGGCACTTCAATAGGAAGGCCAGCTAATAAAGCTGCAACTCTGCCAATATCTCCAGCTTGTTCTCCTATTTGGGTCACACACCCCATGATTACATCATCAATTTCTTTTGGATTAAATTCATTTCTACTAACTAATGCCTTGAGAACTGTCGCTGCTAAGTCATCGGGTCTTGTTTCACTAAAACATCCACCCCTTTTACCAATTGGGGTTCTCAATGCATCTACAATAACAACTTCTCTCATAAATTAAATCCTCCAGTTAAATGAATTTGAATTAGTTCAATCCTAAGTTTTTAGCAATGATTGTTTTCATGATTTCGTTCGTACCAGCATAGATTGACATGATTTGAATATCTCTAAAGCGTCTAGCAATCTCGTATTCTTCCATGTAGCCATATCCACCATGTAATTGAAGACATTCAGAAGCAACTTTTTTCCCTAAATCCGTAATCCACCATTTTGCCATGGAAACTTGCTTAACAATGTCACGTCCTTCCATATGCTCTAAAATTAATTTTTCAATGAATGTACGGCCGATTTCAATTTCAGTAGCCAATTCTACAATTTTAAATTGAGTATTTTGAAATTGACCAATCGTTTTTCCAAATGCTTTTCTACTTTTTACATATTCAGTCGTGACTCTAAGCATTTCTTCTGCGGAAACAAGTGCTTCCAGAGCAACTACTAGTCGTTCCTGTTGTAATTTCTCCATTAAATAATAAAAGCCTTTGCCTTCTTCACCTAATAAATTCTTAACAGGAACTTTAGCATCCTGGAAAATTAACTCAGCAGTATCTTGACTATGAAGACCTACTTTATTTAATTTTTTTCCTCTTGAAAATCCTTCAGTATCTTTTTCGACTACAAGTAAACTGATTCCTTTATATGAAGGCTGGACTGTCGTATCTGTTTTTACAGCAATGATCACTAAATCCGACATGATTCCATTCGTAATGAACGTTTTTTCACCGTTAACGATATAATAATCACCTTGTTTAACAGCAGTTGTTTTAATATTTGCTAAGTCAGATCCGGCACCTGGTTCAGTCATGGCAATTGCAGAAATATATTCACCAGAAATACATTTCGGTAACCACTCCATTTTTTGCTCTTCATTACCAAAAGCATCTAAATAAGGTACAACAATATCGTTGTGTAAAGCAATCCCAACTAGACTTGATCCAACTTTTTCAAGCTCTTCTATAATAATGACAGAATATCCAAAGTCTACACCTAACCCACCATATTTCTCGTCAATCCAAGGGCAAAGAAATCCTTCATTGCCTAATTTATCCCAAAATTCTTTCGGAATGATTCTATTTTTTTCCCACTCTTCATAAAAAGGATAAGCTTCTTTTTGTAAAAATTTTCTAAGAGACGTGCGGAATATTTCATGCTCTCTTGTTAAGTAAGAATGTTTCATAATTGGCCTCCTAATAAGTTTTGTTAAATTTTAAAACGCTTACAATTCAAAAAATACTAAATATTATAAATGTTACATCTGTAATTATCATATGATTTTGTAGCGTATTTATCAATGGGCAAAAAAAAAGAACTGAAAAAACTCAGTTCTTTTAAGAAATTCGGATTGTAATTTTACCAAAATTACTGCCTTCGCCCATATGATGCAACGCTTGAATTACATCAGTAAAAGCATAAGATTTATCTAATACTGGTTTAATTTTATGTTCTTCAAAAAACGCTAGCATTTGCTCGAATTCTCTTGGGCTTCCCATCGTTGTGCCTCGAATATCCATATTTTTAAAGAATATTTTAGGTAAAACTGTTTGTGGTACTGGCCCATTTGTTGCTCCATACGATACGATGCGGCCTCCTTGTGCAGTTAAATCAATTAAACGATTAAATGATTCTCCACCTACACCATCAATACTCAGATTTACTTGTGCAAACTCTGCTTTTAGTTTTTTATGCCATTCTTTTTCACGATAATTATATCCAGCAACCGCGCCAAATTCTTTTGCTTTTTCAATTTTTTCATTACTACTCGATGTCACGATTACTTTCGCACCGAATGCAGCAGCAATTTGTAATGCATATAATGCTACACCACTACCAATCCCCGGAATTAACACGGTTTCATTTTTTTGTAATTGTCCACGAGTAATTAATGCTCGATATGCAGTTAGAGCTGCTAACGGGATTGCCGAGGCTTCTTCCCAACTTAAATAAGTCGGTTTTTTATGTACATTTTCAATTGGGACTAGTATAAACTCAGCGAAAGTACCATTACTTGGCATACCAAGTACATTAAATTGATCTGAATTGATATCGTCTCTGTCACCCCAATTTATACTCGGATTAATAATTACTTCATCTCCAACTGAAAAAGTATTTACGTCATCTCCTATAGCATAAATTTCTCCTGCACCATCAGAACCTAAAATTGAATTTAATCTCATTCCAGGATACATTCCATGAGTAATAAAAAAGTCGCGACGGTTTAATGAAGCGGCTTTTAACTTAATTACTACTTCATTCGATTTAAACGCTCCAAGTTCAACATCTTCAAATTTTAATGATCCGGGTCCGTTTGTTTCTTTTAAAACATACGCTTTCAATAAAATCACTCCAATTTAAATTTTTTTCTTAAACAGTAAACGTAAATATACTTGTGAGATATTACTATTTAAATAGTAAAAAAATGATAAAGATTATATTCCTCTTTATCACTTTATCAAAAAAACTCTATTTAGTTTAATTTAAACTCTTTATTTAAGAAAAAAACTGCTAGTGTACCCGGTCCTGCATGAGCTCCAACTGTTGCTCCGATTGTTGTAATGACAAAATGTTCGCAACCGTACTTTTCATTAATCATTCTTTTAAGTTCATTAGCACCATCTTCATTATTTGCATGAGTAATTCCAATTAACTGATTTTTGAGATCGTTTCCTCTTTCATCCATTATCGAAACAAGTCTTTCCATTGCTTTCTTTGTACCCCTAGTTTTTTCGATAGGTGTTAGGAATCCATCCTTCAAATGTAAAATAGGTTTAATGTTTAATAGTCCCCCAATAAATCCCTGAAACTTACTTACACGCCCACCTCGAACAAAATATTGAAGATCTTCTACTGTTACAATATGTTCCATATGTTTAGAGGCATTGACTGCATACTGCATAATTGCTTTTTTAGAGGCATTTTCTTGAGCCATTTTGGCTGCTTCAATAACAATTAACCCCTGCCCTAAAGCACCGCATTTTGTATCAATTATCTCTATATCCCAATTAGGATACTCTTCTAATAATTCATTTTTAACTAAAATAATTGATTGATAAGTACCTGACAGCTCTGAAGTTAAAGATAAATGTACGACTGGAGTATTTGATTGAGCGTATTTTTCCAGAGTCGATCTAATCGATTCATATGCTGGTAAAGATGTTTTAAAAATATGACCTAATTTCATTTCATTTAGGAGCTTTTCTGGCTCCATTGTCACTCCATCGTAGTATTCGTTTCCAAATTCATCAAACACTCGAATCGGAATCACATCTATATCATATTTTTTATAAATTTCTTTTGTTAGGTCTGCAGCACTATCCGTAATTATCTTTACATTCATACGAAAACCTCTCATTCATCTTTATTATCTACTATTATTACATGGTACTAAATTCTTGTAAACTTCTTTTTGATTTCTTTTTTTCTTTCTAATACGGTAATTGAAATTTCTATTAGAAAACAAAAAAAAGACTCCTAAGAAAAAGGAGCGTTTCTAAAACTATTAAATCATTTTGATAGAAAGAATATTCCTAATGCTCCTGGCCCAGTATGTACGCCTACTGCTGAACCGACTTGATTGATCAATATTGTTTCATCCCCGGCATTATCTACTAATTTCTTTATAAAATTTTCTACTGAACCGTCTTTTATTCCATATATGACTCCGATACTTTCCTTTTTAATATTTTTTCTTATCTCCATAATCTCAATTATTCGATTAAGCGCTTTCTTTCTTCCGCGTATTTTTTCAAGTGGCTTAAATTTACCTTCACTAACCTCCATAATCGGATTGATATTAAGCATTCCACCTAAAAATCCAGCAAATCTGCCAACTCGGCCACCTCTAATTAAGTATTGAAGATCTTCAACTGTAAAAATATGTTGAATTTTATTTATATTTTCATAAACGTTTTCTAAAATTTTTTCAGGTGATTCCTCTTTTTCTATGTCTTTTATTAGCTCTAATACTAGAACTCCGATACCTAGTGAGACAGAACGAGTATCAATTATTTCTATTCTTGAATTAGGATACTTTTCAATAAAGTCTAATTTGACTAATTGTGCAAAATTATGTGTCCCTGAAAGATCCGCTGAGCAAGCCAAATAAATACAATGGTATTCTGAATTATTTAAAAATGTTTGAAAGATCGCATCATATGAAGGTAATGATGTTTTGAATTGTTCTCCACTTTTCATTCTCAAAAGGAGCTCATTTGAACGTAAATTTATTCCATCTAAGTATTCTTTGCCAAATTCATCTTGAACTCTTAAAGGGATAATCGATATATTATGCTTATTAATCATTTCAATTGGTAGGTCCGCTGAACTATCAACAATAATCTTAAGTTTCAAGATCGTTCACCTCACTATGAAAACTTAAACTCATTCTATTGTTATTGTAGGCTTAGGGGAAATATACTCTTATTTGAGAACCTAATTAATTACTCTGGTGCACTCAACAGATAATTAATAAATAGAGTAAGCTATTTTCGTAAACTGTTTTGCTAGTAAACATGTAGAATTGTAGATTGCCACTGCAGAATGCTCGCTTTTGCGGGGCTAGCAATGCCCCCCTCGACTTGCCTGCGGTGTATTTTCTCAGCTACGTTTTTTCAGAAGAGTATATTGAGCTAAAACAAAAAAACACTTTCAAAAGAAAGTGTTTTTTCTGTTATACATTCTGTTTTTCGTACTCATCAATTTCACTAGAATATTGTAAAGTAATTGCAATATCATCTAACCCGTTAAGTAATTTTTCCTTCCAAACGGAATCAATTTCAAACTCGTAATCTCCAAATATCGTTTTGACAAGTTGATTTTGCAAATCAATTTCAATTTCTTGATTACCTTCTAATGAGGTTAAATTTTTGCGAGCTTCTTCACTTAAAATGATTGGTAACATTCCATTTTTAATGCAATTGTTATAAAAAATATCTGCGAAACTTCCAGCAATAATAATAGTAAAACCAAAATCATTTAATGCCCACGGTGCGTGTTCTCTTGAAGAACCACACCCAAAGTTATTACCACTAATTAAAATAGAAGCGTTTTTTCTTTCAGTTTGATTTAATACAAAGTCCAAATTTGGTGTACGATCATCATGATATCGCCATTCATCGAATAAAAATTCGCCAAAACCAGTACGTTCAATTCGCTTAAGGTATTGTTTTGGAATGATTTGATCTGTGTCAATATTGTCTAACATAATTGATACTGTCGTTCCTTTATGCGTACGTAATGGTTTCATTTACTTGCTCCTTTCGAATATCGATAAAATGCCCATGTACTGCTGCAGCTGCTGCCATAACAGGACTAACTAAATGGGTTCTTGCTCCCTTTCCTTGTCTTCCTTCAAAATTACGATTAGATGTCGAAGCACAGTGTTCTCCAGAAGGCACTTGATCAGGATTCATTGCTAAACACATTGAACATCCAGCTTCTCGCCATTCAAATCCTGCTTCAATAAAAATATGATGAAGCCCTTTTTTCATTGCAGCATTTCGAACTTGTTTTGACCCTGGAACTACTAGTGCACGAACTGTTGGTTTTACTTTTTTACCTTTTAGATAATTAGCTGCTTCCTCTAAATCTGATAATCTTGAATTTGTACATGAACCAATAAAGACATGTTGTACGGGAATATCACTCGGTGCAATTTCAGGAGTTAACCCCATATATTCATATGCTCGTTCATCATTTTCATCTTTAATTTTTGGTAATATTCCATCAATTTTAACGCCCATTCCTGGGTTTGTTCCCCATGTTACATATGGAGCAAGAGTAGAAACATCAACAACTATTTCTTTATCAAAAGTAGCTCCTTTGTCTGTAAATAACTTCTTCCATTCAATTAATCTTTCATCATATGAATCAAATGTATATTTACGGTTTTTCAAATACTCAAATGTTGTTTGATCAGGTGCAATAAGACCTGCTTTCGCTCCGCCTTCAATTGCCATATTACATAATGTCATTCGTTCTTCCATAGACATGTTTGAGATTGTTTCTCCGTAAAACTCAATCACATAACCAGTTCCCATCGAAACACCATATGTTGCTAGTAAATGCAGAATAATATCTTTTGCATAAACTCCTTTAGGGAGAACACCAGATAATCTTACGCCCATTGATTTTGCCTTTACTTGCCATAATGTTTGAGTTGCTAGTACATGTTCAACTTCACTTGTACCAATCCCAAATGCTAACGCACCGAATGCACCATGAGTTGAGGTATGACTGTCACCACAAACAATTGTTTTACCGGGTTGCGTAAGCCCAAGTTCTGGTCCAATTACATGGACAATTCCTTGCTCTTCGTCTGTAATATCTGCTAAAGGAATTGAAAACTCTTTACAGTTATTACGCAATGTATCCATTTGCTGTTTAGCAATTAAATCAGTAATAACCAGTTGATTCTCTGTTGGTACATTATGATCCATCGTTGCAAAAGTTAACTCTGGTCTTCTAACCGGTCTATTTGATAACCTTAAACCCTCAAATGCTTGAGGAGATGTAACTTCATGAACTAAATGTAAATCGATATAAAGTAATTGAGGTTTCCCCTCATCGCCAGTTACAATATGATTTTCCCAAAGCTTATCAAAAAGTGTTTTTTTCATCTATTTACTCCTCCTACCGCAATTGATTGAATATGATTGATCACTTTTGATGTAAACTCTGTTGTACTTGAGTTTCCTCCTAAATCACCAGTAAGATATCCATTGTTAAATGTATTTACTATTGCATTTTCGATTGTATTTGCTTCTTCGGTTAATTTGAAATCACGTAGCATCATTGACACCGATTTCAACATAGCAATTGGATTTGCTTTATTTAACCCTGCAATATCTGGTGCAGAACCATGAATCGGTTCATATAATGAGGGGCCATTTCCAGAACGACTTGCAGATGGTAACATTCCTAATGAACCAGTAATCATAGAAGCTTCGTCACTTAAAATGTCACCAAATAAATTTTCTGTAACAATCACATCAAAGCGTTTCGGATTCCGGATGATTTCCATTGCCGCTGCATCAACTAATACGTGTTCAACCTCTATATCTGGATAATTCACACTTAATTCATTGACTATTTTTCTCCAAAGTTTACTTGATTCTAATACGTTAGCTTTATCTACAGAGGTTAACTTTCCTTTTCTAGTTTGCGCTATTTCAAAAGCGTAGGTTACGATTCGCTCAATCTCTTCTCTTGAATAAGAAAGCGTGTCAGTTGCATTATTTTCATCATGGAATCTTGGTTCAGAGAAGTAGATTCCACCAGTTAATTCTCGAACAACGACAAAACTTACATCTTTAACACGATCTGGTTTTAATGGTGAATGATTGATCAATTCATCATAAACATCAACTGGTCGAATATTTGCAAATAAATTCAGTTCTTTTCTTAACTTTAATAAACCTTTTTCAGGTCGTTCAGTTCCATGATCCCATTTCGGTCCACCAACAGCTGCTAATAGAACAGCGTCGGAGGATAAACAATTTTTTAATGTTTCGTTCGGTAGCGAAGTACCTGTTACATCAATTGCATGGCCTCCAAATAAATTAGTCGTGAAGTTGAATTCGTGTTGATATATATCTGCTACAGTACGTAATACTTGAACAGCTGATTTCATAATTTCTGGTCCAATACCGTCACCTTCAAGACATGCAATATTTAATTTCATTTAATTACCTCCTTATTACTGAATTGACTAATTATGTTTAAAATATCTTCATTTGTTACGTCCTTTTTCTTATCTGTTAAAGCTTTAAATTGAATAAACGCTTCATTAATAATTTCATTCTCATAAACATAACCAAGTTCTTTAAGTCGGTCCGTAAATGCATGACGACCAGAATGCTTACCTAGGACTAACGAATTTGTAGATAGCCCAATTAAAGCTGGAGGAATGATTTCGTAGGTTGTTGGTTCTTTTAATACACCATCTTGATGAATGCCAGATTCATGAGCGAACGCATTTGCTCCTACAATCGCTTTATTTTTCTGGACAACCATACCAGTAAGACGACTAACAAGTTCACTTGTTTTTGTAATTTCATGTAAACGCAAGTTGGAACTTTTGCGATACATATCTTCTCTAATATGTAGTGCGACTGCGATTTCTTCTAATGCTGCGTTTCCTGCACGTTCACCAATTCCATTTACAGTGCATTCTACCTGCTTTACACCTGCTTGAATTGCTGCTAGAGAATTTGCAACAGCCATTCCTAAATCATCGTGACAGTGACATGAAAAGATTGCTTTGTCATAAGAAGGAACATTTTCTTGTAAATATTTAAATAAATCATAGTATTCTGTTGGATTGATGTATCCCACCGTATCAGGAATATTAATCACATCTGCCCCTGCATTAATTGCAGTTTCAACAAATTCAGCAAGAAAAGCACGATCACTACGACAAGCATCTTCTGCAGAAATTTGGACTTTTGGAAAGAAAGATTTAGCAAGCCCAATACAATGTTTAGCAGTCTCCAAAACTTCTGTTCTTGTTAAATTCAATTTATATTTCATATGAATATCACTTGTCGCTAAGAATATATGAAGTCTTGGTTCAGCAGCTGTTTTTAGGGCATCCCATGCTGTTCGAATATCTGAATCCTTTGCTCGAGAAAGGCTTGAGATGGAGACAGAACGAATCTGTCTCGCAATCTCTTTAACTCCTAAAAAATCACCTTCAGATGAAGCAGCAAAACCAGCTTCAATGATATCAACACCTAAAGCCTCAAGTTGTCTAGCAATTTCGAGCTTTTCAAATCGATTCAAATTAACCCCAGGAGATTGTTCACCATCACGTAATGTTGTATCAAGAAACTGAATTTTACCCATAATATTTATTTCACCTCGACTTTTTCTTTTCGTTGAATAAATGGCATCATTGCACGTAATTTTTCTCCTACTTCTTCTAACTGATGATGCTTTTCACTTTCATTCGTTTTATTAAAAACTGGGCGACCATTTTTATTTTCATCGATCCAACCTTTTGCAAATGTACCATCTTGAATTTCAGCTAAAATATCTTTCATCGCTGCTTTTGAGCTTTCTGCGACTACTCTAGGACCAGATACAAAATCTCCCCATTGCGCTGTATCAGAGATTGAATATCTCATGTAGCTCATGCCACCTTCGTACATAAGATCAACGATTAGTTTTAGCTCATGTAAACATTCAAAGTAAGCAACTTCCGGTTGGTAACCAGCCTCAACCAATGTCTCAAAACCTGATTTTACGAGTGATGTTACGCCACCACATAAAACTGCTTGCTCTCCGAATAGATCAGTTTCTGTTTCTTCTTTAAAAGTTGTTTCTAGTACGCCTGCTCTTGTCGATCCAATTCCGTCTGCATATGAAAGTGCAACTTCTTTTGCTTCTCCTGTCACATCTTGATATACCGCAAATAACGCAGGTACAGCTGCACCGTCAACAAATGTACGACGTACTAAATGTCCTGGTCCTTTTGGTGCTACTAAAAATACATCCACATCAGCTGGTGGTACAATTTGATCAAAATGAACATTAAATCCATGTGCAAATGCTAATGCATTACCACTTTGTAGATAAGGTGCAATTTCACTTTCATATACTTTTGGCTGATGCTCATCAGGTAGTAGAATCATTACAACATCAGCTACTTTTGATGCTTCTGAAACTGTAGTAACATTTAGTCCATCATTTACAGCAGCATCCCATGATTTACCTGGTCGACAACCAACTACTACTTTATGACCATTTTCATGTAAATTTAATGCATGCGCATGACCTTGAGATCCATATCCAATTACTGCTACAGTTTTACCTACTAGTACGTTTTCTTTTACATCTTGCCCATAATATACTTTTGCCATTTTTCATTACCTCCAAGTAGTTTTATATTTTTTTATTTAATAAGAGAGTAGCTTTTGAGCATGCTCCTTATGTTTAGCAGATCTTGTAAATGCTGTTACACCTGTTCGAGCAATTTCTTTTACTTCAAATGGTTTAAGTAACTCAATTAATGCCTCTACTTTTTCAGAATTACCTGTTACTTGAACAACGATTTGATCTCTACTTACATCAATTACTGAGGCTCGAAACGGTTCTATTAAGCTATAAATCTCATTTCTAGTATTTGCATTTGTACTAACCTTTATTAAGGCTAGTTCTCTAGCTATCACAGAATCTTCAGTTATATCTGCCACTTTAATGACATCAATTTGCTTGTGTAACTGTTTAATTAATTGTTCGACTTGTTGTAAGTCTTCTACATGTACAACGAATGTTATTCTCGAAATATGATCCTGCTCAGTATGACCTACTGAGATACTCTCGATATTAAATCTACGTCTCGAAATTACTCCAGTAATTCGATTTAATACACCACTATTATTTAGCACTGTTGATGTAATGACGCGTTTCATTATTTCACCCCTTCCATTTCATGGATTCCTTTACCAGGTGGGACCATTGGAGTTACAATTTCTGCTTGATAAATCCGGCAGTCAATTAAGACAGGTCCATCGTATTCTATTGCTTCTCTCAATTGCTTTTCTACTAAATCAGGTTTTGAAATAGTGATTCCTTTAATTCCATAGGCTTCAGCTAGTTTTTCAAAATCAGGTTGGCAGTCTAATAGAGAACTAGAGAATCGTTCATTATAGAAAGCTGATTGCCACTGCCTAACCATACCTAAGGCTGAGTTGTTAAGAATTAGTACTTTTACAGGTAGATTATGTTGCTTCATCATGCTTAACTCTTGAAGTGTCATTTGAAAACCTGCGTCACCAACAATCGCGACAACTAATTCATTTGCATGTGCAAATTGTGCTCCGATTGCTGCTGGTAAGCCAAAGCCCATCGTGCCAAGACCTCCAGATGTAATCCATTTATGTGGTTTTTCTAATGGATAATATTGAGCTGCCCACATTTGATGTTGGCCGACATCTGTTGAGATGATTGCTTTCCCTTCCGTTATTGAATGTAGTAATGACAAAACAGTTTGTGGTTTAATAACCTCATTACTTTCTTCAAAATGATAAGGAAATGCTTCTTTTCTATTTTTTAAAAGGGTTAACCATTCTTGATGATTCTCTTTCGTTACTTGATGTTTTAAAAGAACTCTTAAAACTTCTTTCGCACAGCCAACAATTGGAATTTTTGTAGGAATTACTTTATTTATCTCCGCAGGATCAATATCGATATGTGCAACGATTGCATTTTTTGCAAAGTGATCAAGATTTCCCGTTAAACGATCATCGAATCTTGCCCCAATATTTATTAATAAATCACTTTCATACAACGCCATATTTGCCGTATATGTTCCATGCATACCACCCATACCTAGGAACAGCTCCTCTTTAGCAGGGAAACCACCTAAACCAAGTAGTGTATGAACAACTGGTAAATTATATTTTTTTATAAATTCAGTAAATTCTTCAGATGCATCAGCATGTAACACACCTGCACCTGCTAATACAACAGGTTTTTCTGCATGTTCAATTGCTTGAATTAGCTTTGTAATTTGAATAAAATTCGGTTCATATGTCGGTTGATAACCAGGTAATTGAATTTCAACTTTTTCTTTTTTACTTCCCTTCTCAACCATCATATTTTTTGGCAAGTCTACAACAACTGGCCCCGTCCTTCCAGTTGAGGCAATATGAAATGCTTCTTTTACAATTTGAGGGATATCTTCAACATTTCGAATTTGATAATTATGCTTAGTGACTGGCATCGTTAAACCAATTACATCGGCTTCTTGAAAAGCATCAGTTCCGATTACATTTGTAGCAACTTGCCCAGTAAATACGACTAATGGTAAAGAATCCATCATTGCGTCTGCTAATCCAGTTACCACATTCGTAGCACCAGGTCCACTAGTTGCAATGACGACTCCTGGTCTGCCGCTCACTCGAGCATACCCTTCAGCTGCGTGGATTGCACCTTGCTCATGTCTAGCTAAAATATGGGTGATATCAGCATCAAAAAGTGCATCATATAAAGGTAATACAGCTCCTCCAGGGTACCCAAATATCAACTCTACATTCTCTTCCTTTAAGGCATCAATTAGTAAATTAGCCCCTGAAATTTGTTTTGATAGAGTTTTCATCGTATGATGACTCATTTTCTTTTTTCCCTCCAATATAAATTTTTTGTATAATCTACATGATAAGAAACAACAAAAAAGCCATAACTCCACACTTCAGCAGATGCTGAAGGGGCGAAAGACTTTTCGCGGTACCACCCTTCTTCTTAGGTATAAACCTAACTTTGGGATTTTGGGAAACCAAAATCTAGCTATAACGTAGCCAACGTTCAGACCTAAAGCTAAATACTGTTCAGTCTGACACTCAAGAGTGAGTTTCGTTACTCAAGGACATCGGTTCACACCAACCACCGACTCTCTGAAGATCCTTATCATAACTACTTTTCTCTATCATTGCTTTACTATATTTTTAAAACTCCACCTGTATTTGCAGAAGTTACTAATTTTGCATATCTTGCTAAATAACCTGTTTTAAATTTAGGTTCTTGTAGTGAAATTATTTCCTTTCTATTTTCCAGTTCTTCATTATTAATCGATAAAGTAATACTTCTTGATAATAAATCGATAATAATTTCATCACCATCTTTAACATAGGCGATTGGCCCACCTTCTGCTGCTTCTGGAGAAATATGACCAATTGCTATTCCTCTAGTGGCTCCTGAAAATCGTCCATCAGTAATTAACGCTACTTTTGTTCCTAAACCTCTTCCAACTATTGATGAAGTTGGTGCTAACATTTCTGGCATACCAGGACCACCTTTTGGACCTTCGTACCTGATAACAACCACATGCCCTTCTTTAACAATGCCTTCATCAATCGCTTCAACAGCTTCATCATGTGAATCAAAACAAATTGCTTCACCTATAAAAACTTGAATAGATGGATCAACTGCACCAACCTTTATCACTGCTCCATCTGGTGCAAGATTACCATGGAGAATTGATAATCCACCTGTTTGGCTATATGGATTTTCTTTTCTTCTTATTACCTCACTATTTAATATGACTGCATCTTCTACGTTCTCAAATAATGTTTTGCCAGTAATCGTTATTCGATTGCTATGAATGGCACCTGGAATTAAAGTTAATTCTTTAATGATTGCAGGTACACCACCGGCAAGATGTACATCATGCATTGAATAATGTGAAGCAGGGCTAATTTTTGATAAATACGGTACTCTTTTTGCAACTTCGTTAATGTCTTTTAAGTCATACTCAATACCAGCTTCATGTGCGATTGCCATTAAGTGAAGTACTGTATTTGTTGAACCTCCCATTGCCATATCAAGTGCAAATGCATCATCAATCGCTTCTTTAGTAATAATGTCCCGTGGTTTAATTTCATTTTTTATGCAATCCATTAAATGCACTGCAGCTTCTTTGATTAGCAAATGTCGATCTTCACTAGTAGCAAGAATCGTACCATTATACGGAAGCGCAACTCCAAGCATTTCCATAATGCAGTTCATTGAATTTGCTGTAAACATACCAGAGCAAGAACCACATGTTGGACAAGCAGATTTTTCTATATCCAATAACTCTTCAACACTCATTTTTCCTGATTTAAAAGCACCAACGCCTTCAAATACAGAAACAAGTGATAATGCCTTACCATCTTTTGAAAGTCCACCTGCCATCGGACCTCCTGATACAAAAACAGCTGGGACATTCGTTCGAACTGCTGCCATTAACATACCAGGCGTAATTTTATCGCAGTTTGGCATATAAAACACACCATCAAACCAATGCGCATTAATAACTGTTTCAGCAGCATCTGCAATAATCTCACGACTTGGAAGAGAATACCTCATGCCAATATGTCCCATCGCTATTCCATCATCGACACCAATCGTATTAAACTCAAAAGGTACTCCTCCGGCATCTCTAATTGCTTTCTTAACCACATCTGCCATTTCTCTTAAATGGATATGTCCTGGAACAATATCAATATATGAATTACATATTGCAATAAACGGCTTATCAAAATCCTCTTCTTTTACTCCGGCAGCTAATAGTAAGCTGCGATGAGGAGCCCGATCAATACCCTTTTTTATCATGTCACTTCGCACGAATAATCACCCTTGTTCAACGTATATTTTTTCTCCGTCTTCTACTACTAATTGACGAAATGCATATAATAAGCGGTTTGTGTGTTGGCCAGGTTTTCCATTACCGATTACTCGACCATCTACTTTTGATACGGCAATTACTTCTGCCGCTGTTCCTGTTAAAAATACTTCATCTGCAACATATACATCATGTCGAGTAAATAATTTTTCTTGTACATCAAATCCTAACGATTCACCTAATTCCATAATCGCATTTCTAGTAATTCCTTCTAAAGCACCTGCTGAACTTGGTGGAGTAATTAATTTATTTCCTTTAATAAGAAATATATTATCACCAGAACCTTCAGCCACGTAGCCTTGATCATTTAACATTAAAGCCTCCTGAACACCTGCTAGCTTTGCTTCAATTTTTACGAGTATATTATTTAGATAGTTTAATGATTTAATTTGGGGATTTAAAACATCACTTCGATTGCGTCTTGTAGGAACTGTCACAATGTCAATTCCATTTTCGTATAGTTCAGCTGGAAATAGTGACAATTGTTCTGCAATTACTACTACATTTGGCCTAGGACAAGATGCTGGGTCTAATCCAAGATTCCCTTCGCCCCTAGAAACGACCAATCTAATATAGCCGCTATGTAAATTATTTCGATTAACTGTTTCGACAATGATCTGAGTTAACTCTTCAATAGAATAAGGGATTTCTAATAAAATAGATTTTGCTGATTCGTATAAACGAATTAAATGCTCTTTTAAACGAAAGACATTCCCCTCGTAAACTCGAATGCCTTCAAACACTCCATCTCCATATAGATACCCATGATCGTATACAGACACTTTTGCATCTTGTTTTTGAACGAATTCACCATTTAAATAAATCTGTTGACCTGCCACGACTAATCCTCCTCAAAGAGTTAAAATATTAGTACTTACTTTATGCCAATCCAATTAAATAATCAACAAGTTTTTTGAAAATTTAAAATTAATAATTTATTTTAAATTAGACAAATATTGATATATCAACAATGAAAACCTTTACATTTTTTCAAAATAACTTTTCGACAAAAATCTCCCCTTGAAACTTGTTGTTAAATAATTTATCATAGGATTACTTTACACAGAATTTTCAGATAATTAAAAAATGGAGGCGGGTAAAATGGCTACTTTACACATTAATGGAACAGTGAATGAAATCAATGAAGTATTGAAGGTAATGAGTAATCATTTTGACATTCATGTTAAAAATCAAGAAACTGAATTAGATTATTCCGTAGACATTACAAGTTCTGATTGGGAAATTGATTCTTTTGTTAGCGAGATGTTAACCGGGGCATATAACGACTAATTGGAAATATATTATATTGTGATATTAAAAATGGGACGTTCAAATTGAACATCCCATTTTTTCATATTTATTTTTCAAGCTGAATTAATATACATTTTTGAATTTCATGAGAAATTACAGCCTGTATTGAATGCGAAAAACCTCTTAAAAATACCCTCCCTATTTTTTTAATAATCCTTCACTTTTCAGAAACTCTTTCGCTACGCTTTCTGCTGATTTTCCATCAACATTTACTTTATAATTCATCTCTCGCATTTCATTGTCTGTTATTCTATTTTTTAGTTTATTTAATACTTTCTCAACGATTGGATATTTTTCGATCGTTTCTTTTCTTAAAAGTGCTGCTCCTTGATATGGTGGGAATAGTTCTTTATCATCTTTTAGTACTTTCATATCAAAACTTTCTAGTTCACTATCAGTTGAGTACGCATCAATTACGGATATTTCATTTGCTTTAATTGCTTGATATCTTAATTTTGGTTCCATTGTTTTTAAGTTTTCAAATTTTAGTCCATATAATTTTTGTAGTCCTAAATATCCATCTTCACGATCTGTAAATTCTAGCGTGAATCCCGCCTTTAATTGATTTGATACTTTTACAGCATCAGAAATCGTTTCTAATCCATATTGATTTGCTATTTTAGTTGGAACAGCTAATGCATAAGTATCATTAAATCTCATTGGTTCTAAATAATCCATGTTATATTTTTTTTCTAACCCTGCAGCAGCTTGTTCATATACATCTCTTGCATTGTTACTTACAACTTTTTCTTTTAAAAATGTTGACATGACGGTTCCTGTATACTCTGGATAAATATCAATATCACCTTTTTTTAATGCATTGAAAACAAAGGTTGTTTTTCCAAAATTCGGCTTCACTTCTACTTTCAAATTCGTTTCATTTTCAATTAATAATTTATACATATTCATAATGATTTCTGGTTCAGCACCTAATTTTCCCGCTATGACGATATCTGTCTTGTTCCAGGCTTTTATTGTAATTGGTGAAATTAATAAAGCTAAAATGATAAAACTGATCGTTAAAACTCGCAATGAAAAGCTCTTGAAACTCGATTTTTCTACTAATCTTAAAATAAGATCAAAAACTATTGCTAATAATGCTGCGGGAACTGCGCCAATTATAATTAGATTCATATCATTACGATCAATTCCTAACAAAATTAAGCTTCCAAGTCCTCCCGCTCCAATTAAAGCTGCAATTGTCGCGGTTCCTATTATTAGTACCATTGCAGTACGAATTCCAGCCATTATCACTGGTAACGCTAAAGGCAATTCAACCTTGACTAATCTTTGGTGGTTTTTCATTCCTAATCCCGTCGCTGCTTCTAATAAAATAGGGTCTATTTCCTTTAATCCTGTATATGTATTTCTTAAGATTGGTAAAAGAGCGTAGACACTTAAAGCGATTACTGCTGGAATCTTTCCAATTCCAACTAATGGAATGAGAATCCCTAAAAGTGCTAACGAAGGAATGGTTTGAATAATAGCAGATGTTCCAATTACAAATTCAGATAGGACTTTTCTTTTTGATATCAAAATTCCAATGGGCACAGCTATGAGTATGGCAATTAATAACGAAAAGACGGAAAGTTGAATATGCTCAATCAGTGCAGTGAAGAATTGATCTTTTCGATTGCTAAGTGTATCCGAAAACGATGCGAGGATCATTAACTTACTCCTCCTTCAACTACATTTCTTTCTTTATAACTACTGATGAATTGCTCTACGAACTTATTAACCGGATTATTTAATAATTCATCTTTCGTACCAATTTGTACAAGCTCTCCATCATGCATAATTCCAATCCGATCACCTAAATAGAATGCCTCTTGTAAATCATGTGTTACGAATAAAATGGTTTTATTGATATGATCCTTTAATGATTTTAAATCTTTTTGTAATTGCTCTCTATTAACTGGGTCTAATGCACTAAATGGTTCATCCATTAATAAAACGCTTGGATCCCCTGCAAGTGCTCTTGCAACTCCGATACGTTGCTGCTGGCCACCAGATAAATCTGAAATCACTCTTTTTTTATAATCTTCCGGATTAAGTTTAACTTGTTCTAGTAATTCGCTTACGCGTCTTTTGATTCGTTCTTTATCCCATTTTTTTAATTCAGGGACAATCGAGATATTTTCTTCAACATTTAAGTGTGGAAATAAAGCTATTTGTTGAAGGACATAGCCAAAATCTCTTCTCAATTCAAATTCATCAAATTCTTTTAAATTTACACCCTCGTATAAAATAACCCCATCCGTTGGTTTAATAAGACGATTTAACAACTTGATTGTAGTTGTTTTACCACATCCGCTTGGACCAATTAAAACGAAACATTCACCTTTTTCAATCGAAAATGTTAAGTCTTGAACTGCAAATTTTCCATTTGGATATTTAAAAGATATTTCCTGAAATTGAATCATAGTTGTCCTCCCATAAAATAATTCTTATACGATTATATATAGTTTAAGGACAAGTTTACTTATGCTTTTTAAAAATAAATATATGGACAGAGATTCTATTAATCACAATCTCTTGAAAAATATGTGAACTTTTTAATAATTCAGTAGTAAATAGAATTGATTTTTGATAGAATGAAAATTATTTTCATAAAAGCAACTTAGATTGAGGTGAATTGATTGAATACTTCAACAAAAAGAGAAATCATGTTTATTGGATTTTCGACAGAATGAAATTTTTTTTCATAAAAACAACTTAGATTGAGGTGAATTGTTTGAATACTTTAACAAAAAGAGAAATCATGTTTATTGGATTTATGTTATTTTCAATGTTATTTGGAGCAGGTAATTTAATTTTCCCTGCATATTTAGGACAAGCAGCTGGTGACAATGTGTGGCAAGCCGTTATTGGATTCATCATTTCAGATGCTGGGTTAGCAATATTGGCTTTTATAGCAATAGCTAAATCCGGTTCATTTGATACATTAGTAAAACGAGTCCACCCTATTTTTGCACTACTTTTTCCAATGGCGATCTATTTATCCATTGGACCAGGACTCGCAATTCCACGCGCAGGAAGTCTAGCTTATGAAATGGGTGTAAAACCATTTTTATCACAACCAATGCAATCATCACCAATCGGTTTATTGATCTACACGATTATATTTTTTAGTATCGTATTTTGGTTTGCAAAATCCCCTTCGAAATTGATCGACAGATTCGGAAAAATATTAACGCCATCATTATTAATTTTAATTATTATTGTTTTCATAAAAGCTTTATTTACTGATTTATCTAGCTTTAAAGATCCTATCCAATTATATATAAAGAGCCCAACTTCAAAAGGATTTTTAGATGGGTACCAAACAATGGATGCAATTGCAGCATTAATTTATGGGATTGTATTTATAAATATTTTTAAGAGCAAAAATATTAATGATTCCAAATTACAAGTTAATTATTTAGCAATTTTCGGTGTAATTTGTGGATTACTTTTAACCTTTGTCTACCTAATCATTGCCTATCTAGGTGCATCTGCTTCTATACCAGAACAAGTTGATAATGGAGCCATCGTTTTAAGCACCGTTTTAGAACAATTGTTTGGAAATAGTGGTACAATCGTTTTAGGTCTTATATTCACATTAGCTTGCCTAAGTGTTTGTATTGGTTTGATTACATCATGTGCTCAATATTTTAATAGCATCTTCCCAAAATTATCATATATTAAATGGGCAATACTACTATGTTTGATTAGTGGTTTTGTAGCAAATCTTGGATTATCACAAATTTTAAAAGTTTCTATACCTGTTTTAGGCCTTCTATACCCAATGGCAATAACCTTAATCATACTTGGAATTGCACATGATAAACTACCATTTAATAAAAAACCTGTTTATTTCACTACTATTTGTTTTGTTGGGATTTATAGCTTGATCGAAATCATAAATACTTCAATTTTAAATGGTGCACTTTCTAATAGTTTGTCCATCGTTCCTTTTCACAGTAAAGGATTTGGATGGTTATTACCTGGTATCATTGGATTTTTAATTGGCAATCTTGTCCAAAATTTTTCAAAAGAAGAAAAAGCAATCATTAAGAAGATCGCATAATAACTAATGGAATATCAATTTTAACAATAAAAAAACCTACTTAACTGGAAATTGTTAAGTAGGTTTTCTTGTTTATCAAACTCGTAGTTATTTTCAGTCTTTTTCATTCACTAATAATGATGCTGATAATTCACTTATCTTTCTTTGTCCTGAAAGTGCCATTGAAAGGTCAAAATCAGCAATAATATTATTCATTACCTGCTTAACTCCATCTTTTCCTCCCAGAGCAAGTCCATACATAAATGGCCTTCCGATTAAAACTGCATCTGCTCCAATTGCTAAAGCTTTATAAATGTCAGACCCTCTTCGAATTCCGCTATCTACTAAAATTGGAAACTTACCTTTTAATTCGTTACAAATGTCTTCTAGTGCTTCTAATGTACTAATTGTTCCATCCACTTGTCTTCCACCGTGATTCGAAACAATAATACCATCCATACCGTGTTCAAGTGCTAGTTTAGCATCTTCTTTATGTAAAATTCCTTTTAATAAAATCGGCAGCTTAGTTTGTTTTCTTAGGAATGCTAGATCTTCCCAAGTTAATGAAGGATTCCCAAAAAGTCTAGTCCATAATAATATAGCTGATTCAGGATCTTCTTCAGGCGCTTTATGTAAACGTGAACGGAAGACTGGGTCCGCTAAATAATTTGCTACTCCTTCGCCTTTTAAAAATGGTAAGTAAGCATGTTCAATATCCTTTTCTCTCCACCCCATCATTGGCGTATCAAGAGTTACAACAATTGCTTCATAACCATTTTCTTCAGCTCGTTTGACCATACTAGCAGCAATTTCATGATCACTACTCCAATACAACTGGTACCACTTAGGTGAATCAGCTAACACATCAGAGATTTTTTCTAATGAGAAACTAGCCGCTGTACTAGCAATAAAAGGAATATTTAATTCAGATGCAGCCCTAGCAACCTCTAACTCTCCTTCTGGATGTGCAATGGTTTGAACGCCAATCGGAGCAAATAATACTGGTGTATGATATTTTTTACCAAACAAATTTATACTAATATCGCGTTCTGATACATCACAAAACATACGCGGGACAATTTTCCACTTATCGAACGCACGTCGATTACCCCTCATCGAACTTTCACTACCGGCCCCACCAGCTATATAATAAAATGAAGCTTCATTTAATTTTTCCTTAGTTAACTTTTCCATTTCTTCAAATGACACAGGTATCTCACTTTTTTTTCCAGTACCATACACTTGAAATTGAACATTATTTCCATAATTATTCAAACCTGCCACTTCCTTATTCAATCAATATTTGTAAGCGTTTACTAAATTCTAACTAAATGATTCAATCTCCTCTATTTAACTAAGTTAATCATTCGACATTTTACGCAAAATGATTAGTCATATATCCATTTTTCCATACATAAACTGTTTAAACAGTTTGTATGAACGGTGGTGTTGGAATGAAACACACTGATTGGATAAAACTTAGTGTAAGATTAGCATATGAAAATTTACTTAACAAAAATGGTGGGCCTTTTGGGGCGGTTATCACTAAAAATGGAAAAGTTATTGGTGCAGGAGTTAATGGCGTTACGACATTAAATGATCCAACTGCACATGCAGAGGTTCAAGCAATTAGAAATGCTTGTCTAAATATAGGTACTTTTAGTTTAAAAGATTCCATCCTTTACACCAGCTGTGAACCTTGCCCTATGTGCCTAAGTGCAGCTTATTGGGCAAGAATCTCAAAAATTTATTATTTCTTTTCTAAAAATGATGCCGCAAAAATTGGATTTGACGATGACCATATCTATAATGAACTCTCCTTACCTTATGAGGATCGAACAATTCCTAGTGAACAAATAATCATTAAAGTAAAAGATAATGAAAACCCTTTTATGGTTTGGACGAATGACGGTTCTCGAACAGATTATTGACAGTATATATTAATTTATCTAATTAAAAAAAGGTTGCTTACTATGTAAGCAGCCTTTTCTTTTATCCGTCCACTTTCATCGAATGAATATGAATACGTTGTTGTTCTAAAGTATATTTAACAATTTTTTGGCGGGCTTGACTCGATAATCCATTAAACATTAAAGAAAGTAGATGTTTACCAAATGTTTCTGAATCTTGAGTTCTGACTATTGTTGATTCAACAATAACTTCTTCTACAATTGAATTCTCATACTTTAAAGTAATAGACAATTTTATCTTCTGATCTGGCTTGAAATTTAATGATTGGGGAACATTTATCGCAACTCCACCTGCACTAATATCCTGAGACAATGTTTCGAATGGAGAAAATTCATCTTCTAATGGTAGTACAGTTATCTCAGTTGATGTAGCTATTCGAAAGAACTGTCTTCTCTGTTCAGTTTTCAGTTCACTATTCGCTGGTTTTGAAAAAACTAACACAGGTATTGGATCTTTTAAAGGGTGTTTATATGTTAGATTAGAAGAATATAAAAGTGATTTTTTTGTCAAAAAGTATACCTTATAAATAGATTCTCTTTGGAAGAGTGCATTTCTTCCCGTAATTTCACTAAACGGTATATCTAAATGGATTGTATGATCAAATTCTTCGACTAATCGTGACTTATAAATATTCACTTGATCATCTACTATTTCTTCAATATAAACTGAATCGCCAATTGATAACACACATAACACCTGCCTAATTATAAGTAAATAGTAACAAATCATTACATAGAGTTTATCGTCATTTTTTTGTAATTGTTAATATTACTCAACATCTTCTTTATTAGGCAGCACTTCATTTTCCTTATTTACTTCTTTCCAAATCTTGAATTTTTCTATATCGCTATTTAATTGTTTAAATGTATAAGCAAGAATCGTTACATCATCCAAAAGTCCCATTCCAACTAAAAAATCAGGAATTGCATCAATCGGGCTGACAAAATAAAGCAAAGCCGCTATAACAGTAAGAATAGACTTTGTAGAAATATCTCGATAGCTCCCATTAATATACGATTTAAACAAGTCGATAAATAATAAGACTTTTTCCCATGTATCACCTAACGCACCTTTTTTCTTCGGTGCTAATTTCATCGCCTTCTTGAGTAAATCCGTTGATTTTTCTTTATTTCCTAAATAGGAAGAAGCTTTCTTAAAATACTTTTGAAAAAATGAATTATTATTTAAATTTGTCATTAGTTCTCCTCCCTCTTTATACAGTGTATCAAATATATTCTATCGTTAAATGTGCGAAAAAACCACTAATCAAATTGATTAGTGGTTCATTTCATTACATTTTATATAATGATTCTACTTGTTTTTGTAATTCATTATTCTCTAAGAATTCATCATAAGTACACTCTTTATCAACTAATCCATTTGGTGTAACTTCGATAATTCGATTTGCAATTGTTTGAATGAACTGATGGTCATGTGATGTAAATAACGTCGTACCTTTAAATGCAATTAATCCATCATTTAGCGCTGTAATTGATTCTAAATCTAAATGGTTTGTTGGATCGTCTAACACAAGTACATTAGCACCACTTAACATCATTTTCGATAACATACAACGTACTTTCTCTCCCCCAGACAGAACAGAAGCTTTTTTCATTACTTCTTCTCCTGAGAATAACATACGTCCTAAAAATCCACGTAGGAAACTTTCAGACTCATCTTGAGGTGAGAATTGGCGTAACCACTCAATTAAGTTCAGCTCGCTATTTTGGAAGAACTCTGAGTTGTCTTTAGGGAAGAATGCTTGAGAAGTTGTTACTCCCCATTTGAATGAACCTGAATCTGGCTCCATTTCACCCATTAATATTTTAAATAAAGTTGTGATTGCAACGTCATTTTTACCGACGAAAGCAATTTTGTCTCCTTTATTTACAGTGAAACGTACATTTTCTAATATTTTTTCACCATCAATCGTTTTAGAAATCCCTTCAACAGTTAATAGGTCATTCCCTACTTCTCTCTCAGGTGTAAATCCAACGAATGGATAACGGCGAGATGAAGGACGAATATCATCTAATGTTATTTTATCCAATAATTTTTTACGAGAAGTTGCTTGTTTTGCTTTCGAAGCATTCGAACTAAAACGAGCGATAAAGTTTTGTAGTTCTTTAATCTTCTCTTCTTTCTTTTTATTCGCGTCACCCATTAATCTTTGTGCTAATTGGCTTGACTCATACCAGAAATCATAGTTACCAACATAAAGTTGAACTTTTCCAAAATCAAGGTCAGCCATATGTGTACAAACTTGATTTAAGAAATGACGGTCATGGGATACAACGATAACTGTATTTTCGAAATTGATTAAGAAATTTTCTAACCACTGAACAGCTTTTAAATCTAAGTTATTCGTAGGCTCATCTAGTAATAATATGTCAGGTTGACCAAACAGGGCTTGAGCAAGTAAAACTTTTACTTTTTCGCCTGCTTGTAATTCACCCATTTTTTTATCATGAAGTGCTTCAGTAATCCCTAATCCTTTTAATAAAATGGCAGCTTCTGATTCTGCTTCCCAACCATTTAATTCAGCAAACTCGCCTTCAAGTTCTGCTGCTTTCATACCATCTTCTTCAGTAAAATCTTCTTTCATATAAATAGCATCTTTTTCTTTCATTACTTCATACAGACGAGTATGACCCATAATGACAGTTTGAAGAACTTCAGATTCTTCATACTCAAATTGGTTCTGTTTTAATACTGCTAAACGCTCACCCGGTGTAATAATTACATCACCTGTAGACGGTTCGATGTCTCCAGATAAGATTTTAATTAAAGTAGATTTACCAGCACCATTTGCACCAATTAATCCATAACAATTTCCTGGTGTAAATTTTATATTAACATCATCAAATAATTTTCTGTCCGCAAAACGCAAACTAACATTACTAAGTGTAATCATTGTATTCCTCCAACTCTCATATGCTCTACTCTTAACAATACCATATTTTGATGGGAAATTAAAATCTTTCTATAATAAATTCTTTATCTTTTACGAATTAGATGTCTTAAATAAAAGCTATTTATTGTTTTTCATTTCTTTTTTAAACAACCAATAGGAATAGATCATTGGGAAAGCAACTAAACTAACAATTAATGGCATCGCAACCCAGTTTACTCTTAAGAATGCTAAAAAATACAGTAGAATAAAACAAAACCCAATAATCAAAAATAATCTTCCACTCATACGATGTGTTTTTTTCCAAATATCTTCATTACTTAACGTCCAAGGATTTCGAATCCCAATAAAAAAATTCGAACGAACATGCGGCATATAATTGCCAAATACAATAAATAAAAGGCCGATGAAGATGAAACTTAATTTACCAATTTGTATGTTATATCCTAATCCGTATAGTAAAATACTTGTATTTAAAAGAAAAAATACAAACAATATACTAGTTGTCATAAAAGTATAGCTTTTTTGAAAAAACTTATAGTTAGTTTTTCGAGGATCGATTTTAGGCGTAATCATTGGTAGAAAATACACTAAAATCATTATTGCATGTAATTCGATAAACGTCTGAAGTTTTGAATCATAATTATTTACATGACCAGATAAATCCCAATGAACTGGTAATTTTGAAGGTAAATGGTGAAAGTTTAAAAGCCATAACGTTATAGAACAAACGATTAATAATATCCCCATTATATGTTTCTTCAAAGTAATTCCCCTCTCATTATTTTTCCTTAAAACTATACGCCCAACTAATGATTTCTTGAAATACAGTCATATTTAATGAATACAATATGAATTGACCTTGTTTTTCATCTTGAATTAGTTGTGCCGATTTTAAAATTTTAAGATGTTGAGAAATACTTGGTTTTGACATATCAAATTGTTCCGAGATTTCTCCAGCAGTTAAATCCTTTGTTTTTAATAAGTCCAAAATTTTTCTACGTGTAGGATCTGACAACGCTTTAAATAATTCATTCAATATTTGGCACCTCTAAAATATTTTAGTATTTAGTTAATTACTTAAATACTAAAATGATTTCACACTATTGTCAATGTAATTGAAATTTCAACTTTAAAATTGATTTTTCTCTGATTAGAAACAGAAACTGCGAGACTATTGTTGAAGACGCTGTATAGCTGTTAACTTGCAAGCTAGCTGCATAGGATGATCATCGCACGCGCCACGAAAAGCGAACATCTTAGCGTAGAAATCTAAAAAACTTCATGTATAGTTGCAATAATAATGAGAAAACATTGTTAATATTTTTGTTTTCAGTAAAGAATTTAATATAATAAAATAAAAGAAACATTTTATGAGGTATTAAGATGACGAATAAACAATATTATGAATTTCCTACATTAAAAGAATGGACAACATCCATTATTGATTTACAAGAAAAAAATGGTTTATTTCATATAAAGTTAGAGGACTCTGCTTTTTATCCTGAGGGTGGTGGACAACCTTCAGATTTTGGAACGATTGATGGGAAAGAAGTAATCGAATTAATTGAGAATGATGATGAAGTTATTCATGTCTTAAAAGAGAAGCCAAATTTATTAAATGTTGAATGTGTAATTGACTGGAACAGAAGAATTGATCATATGCAACATCATAGTGGCCAGCATCTTCTCTCAGCTATTATCATTGAATTATATGATATCCCAACGATTAGCTTTCATTTAGGGAGAGAAACTGTAACGATTGATCTTGATACTCCTTCCCTATCTAATGAACAAATAGGACAAATCGAACGTGCAGTTTATCAAAAGATACTTGAGAATAATGAAATTAAAACATATTTTGTTCAGAAACAAGACTTGGATACACTTAATCTTCGCAAACTTCCTAAAGTAGACGAAAATATACGAATAGTAGAAATTACCGGTACAGATGTATCTGCATGCTGTGGAACTCACGTTAGACGTACTGGCGAAATTGGAATTATAAAATTAATGAAAACGGAAAAAGTGAGACAATCAACTCGTCTACATTTTAAATGTGGTATGAGAGCATTTGACGAAATTCAAAAAACAAGTAGTACTCTTTCAGTCATTAACTCACAATTAAACACTCATTCCGAAATCGTAAAAGATAAAGTGGAACAAACGATTTTGGAATTAAAAGAAGCTCAGAAAGAAATCGAAAAACTAAAAGAAAGTATATATGATACGTTAGCTACTGAATTAGTCTGTAATTCATCAAATAATATGATACATAAAAGTTTTCCTGATGAATCAGTAAAAGATTTACAATTTTTAGCAAAAATCATCGCATCTAAACGACCATCGTTCTTGAATTTTTCAAGCTTAAAAGAAAATAAAATCCTTTTAATCAATCAAGGAAACTCTTCGATTCACTGTGGTGAACTGATTAAAGAATTATTAAATCATTTTGATGGGAAAGGTGGAGGAAATGCAAAGCAGGCCCAAGCTACAGTTGAATCAACAAATGACTTACATGAAGCTACAATTTTCCTAACTAATTTACTCCACACAAAAATAGAAGCCTAATGGCTTCTTTTTTTAATCAATTCTTCATATTTTTAATAGTTTTTTTAAACAGATGGTGAGATAATAGCTAAAGTCAAATAAAATTAAATAGTGTGATAGGGAGTTTTTTTATGTGGAAAAATCGGAACGTATGGATCGTACTGATTGGTGAATTTGGAGCCGGAATAGGCTTGTGGGTCGGTATTATTGGAAATTTAGATTTTATGCAACAACATGTTCCTTCAGATTTCTATAAATCCCTTATTCTCTTCTTTGGATTATTGGCGGGTGTATTTGTAGGTCCATTAGCCGGAAGATTAATTGATCAATATCCAAAAAAGAAAATTCTTTTAGTAAGCGGACTTGGTCGAACACTTAGTATACTTGTAATGTTTATAGCGATTCAGTATGAAAGTATTATTTTCATGGTACTTTTCTTAATATTCTTGCAGATTTCTGCTGCATTTTATTTCCCTGCCCTTCAAGCAGTTATACCTCTTATTGTAAAAGATGATCAATTGCTGACTTTAAATGGGATCCATATGAATGTTTCAACTATCGCACGAATTGCCGGTACCTCAGTTGGAGGAATATTGGTTGTAGCTACAAGCTTAACAAATGTATATGGCATTAGCATGTTAGCTTATGGATTTTTATTTATTATGACCTTCTTCTTACAATTTGAAGAACATAAAGTTCACAATCAACCTGAAGTGAAATCAAACCATTCAAAGAAAAAAGAAAAAGGCTTTTCAGAAATTTTCAGTTTAATCAAAAAATCCCCTTCTGTATTAAATTTATTTATTTTAAATATTATCCCATTACTTTTTATTGGTGGATTTAACTTAATGGTAATTGAAATAAGTGATTTGCAACATGACCCATCTATAAAAGGTCTAATCTATACGTTTGAAGGTATTTCTTTTATGCTTGGTGCTTTTGTTATTAAACGATTGACAAAGAAATTTTCGAGTAAGCAATTATTGTATTTTTTCACAACTGTCGTAGCAGTCGCTCAACTTACATTATTTTTTGCAGATCAGCATTGGATGTCATTAATGTCATTTGCCCTATTTGGATTTGGAGTCGGATGTTTCTTCCCCGTCTCTTCAACTGTTTTCCAAACATCAATCGACAAATCTTTTCATGGGAGACTCTTCTCATTCCGAAGTATGTTTGATCGAGTAATGTTCCAGATCGTACTGTTAAGTACAGGATTATTTTTAGATACAATTGGGCTTAAATACATGGTACTTATTTTTGGAACTGTGTCTTTAATTATTATCGCTAGACTAATAATGAAAGATAGACGAAATAAACAAGAATTACTTGAAACCCCTCAAAATATTTCGATTTAAGAAGTCAATCAGACTGATTGAAAACCCTTGTAATTCGAGACGCAAGCCTTTACGAGAAGCGAAGTTACTAATGATAATGTTCTCAACGAAGAAAGTGAGCGTTTGTCAACAATCAAAAAGGATGAATCCATATCTGATTCATCCTTTTTATGTTACGAAATATGAGCAACTAAAGTGGAAATTTACAATTCACTATGCTTAAAATTAATAACCATATGTACCCAAAAATAAATTTACACTAGGAAATAAAGTAACAACTTCCCATTTTCCATTAAATTCATATGCTGTACATACTTCACCAGTACTCTCATCTATGAAAATGACATCATCAGTTTCATCATCAAAACCGATCATTAACCAATTATCATTCCACTTAACTTTTTTACTAAAATCTTTTACCGCTTCCTCTAAGCTTTCTTCATCTAAAAAATAGATTGTCATATTTTCATTTGAAACTTCTTCGATACCTAAACCTTTAATTCGCGAAAACCATTCTTTTTTCATGTTTATTCCCCATTTCAAATAAGAAAGCCTGTAATCATTGTTGATAACAGGCAAACTCACGTTACTTTTCAACTTTCTTTTGTTTTGATTCAGACAAATTCGATTTATCATCGTAATTTGGTTGTTTTTGCCCTGCATTATTGCTTCTTCCACCATTTCCACGTCCCATAAACTCGCCTCCTTTAATTGCGATAAAAATATTTTGTACAATTAAAGGAAGTCTATCCAAATGATTTAAAGGAAAAAGAAGTAAAGCACACACTGTATAAATAATATTATCCAATATCCAAAAACAAATTTCGGATGTTTCGTTTTATGCCGGAAATAGTACATTGCTAAAATCGATCCAATTGAACCACCAATTATCGCAAATAAAAATAAAATTCGCTCTGGTACTCTCCACATTTTCCTTCTTGCACGATATTTATCAATACCCATAATCGAAAAGGAAAGTAGATTAATAATGATTAAATAAATTTGAAAATAGCTCATTTCGATCCCTCATAATCATCGTTCATTTTGCAACTTTTGCTATTTTGCTACGAGTTGTTTGTATTAAATCTTTTACATTCAATTGAAGTTGTATACCTATTTTACCACCACTAATAATAATCTCTTCTAAATTATTTGCTGATTCTTCAACAAAAGTTTGGTATTGTTTTTTCATTCCTACTGGTGAACAGCCACCTCTGATATATCCTGTTAATGACAATAAATCTTTAACCGGCAATAAGTCGATCTTTTTTTCACCGGCGGATTTAGCCGCTAGTTTTAAATCTAATTCCTTTTCAACAGGAATAACAAATACGTAGATTGATTTCGTTGGACTAATCGAAACTAAAGTTTTGTATACCATTTCTGGATTTTTATTTATTTTTCCTGCCACTGAAACGCCATCTATCTTCCCGTCATTTGCATCATAGTTTAATGTAGTGTACTGAATTTTTTTTGAATCTAACATACGCATTGCATTTGTTTTACTCATAGACATTGAACTCCCTTCAAAACAAACCTGTTAAATTAAGCAGACATCGATTGTTTCTTATTTCGATTAATAATTTTTTGCTCAATCGTTTTCATAAATGGTGTAGATGAAATCGCAAAAATTAAACAAGCTACCCATATAAATGAAAAAGAAATTAAATCTTTATGAGTGAAATTTTCACCGTAAAGCAATACTCCAATAACCAAACTTATTGTAGGTGAGATAAATTGTAAAAAGCCTACATAAGTGTATGGTATCAACTGTGTTGCTTTACCGAAAAATAATAAAGGTAAGATCGTTACTAGTCCTGCTCCTACTATTAATAATTGCTCAATTGTACCACTTTTTAATAAACCAGCATCTCCATTAGAAGCGAGAAAGCTAAAATAGATAAGTGCAACAGGGAAAATTAATAATGTTTCAATTGTTAAACTTAAAAAGGCATCAATATTTAAAATCTTTTTTAATAGTCCATAAAATGCAAATGTTAATGAAAGTAAAATGGCAACAATCGGCAATGTACCGGACATAATTGTTAAATACCCTACCCCAATCGTGGCAAGACAAACCGAAAAAATTTGCCATAAAGATAATTTCTCTTTTAAAACAATTACACCAAGTATGATACTTACTAATGGATTAATATAATAACCTAAACTAGCATCTAAAATATGGTTTGAATTAACAGCCCAAATATATAACAACCAGTTTGAACTAATTAAAAGTGAAACTGCTATCATAGCAAGCAATACTTTTTTATGACTAAAAACCTTGTTCAATGCCGTCTTTAATTCATTAAATTTTCTAGTAAGAATAATAAATAATATTAATGTGACAAATGACCAAATGATACGGTGTGTTAATATTTCAAATGGTGATATATCTTGTATAAGTTTCCAATAAATTGGTAAAACTCCCCAAACTACATACGCAAAAATCCCATATAGTATACCTTTAATTGTAGAATTCATCTTACCCCAGCTCTCTTTTATATGTTATTGAACCACTTTAACTTGTAGCTCATCTGTCTTTTCCGAAGGTAATAATAATACAAATAGAAATGTAATGACGCTAAAAATGGCCATGAACAGTGTGATTGTCTTAAAACTTGCAGAAACTGCTTTGATAATCACATCATGATTTACCTGATTATTCGTCAGATGAGTTCCTAGTACCAATTTTTGACCATTTAAATAGATAGAAGCTTTAATGGTAAATATTGTACCTAATACTGCAACTGCAATTGTTTGACTAAAAGTATTTAAGAAAGAATTTGCTGCAATAGCAATACCTCTTTGTTCCATCTCAACCACTGAAGAAATGATAATCATATAAATTGGGAAGGACAGTCCAAAACCTAATCCTAAAAAAGCATTAAAAGGATAGATTAATAGTTCTATATCATGAAATAAATACATCCCGGTCGATCCAATTATACAAAAAATTGTTCCATATAGAATAATCGTTTTTGCTTGTAATTTCTTTATTAATCGCCCAGATAAAAATGAACCAATCGTCCATGAAAATGAAAGAGGAATCAACATTAACCCTGAGGCTGTTGCACTTTTACCGAAGACACTTTGATTAAATACGGGAAGATAAACTTCGATTCCAATTAACAACGCGTGAGCAATAAACATTGCTGCATATGTAACAACTAAATTTCTAATTTTAAATAAAGATAGCGGTAACAATGGTTCCTTAGCTTTAGCTTCAACAAAAAGAAAAACGATAAATAAGATAATAGAAAAACTAAATAACGAAATGATTGTCGGAGAAGTCCAATTCTGTTTTTCTCCTCCTACCACTAAAGCATACAGAGCTGATAATGTACTCAAAATAAATAAAATAGAACCTATATAATCAACTTTTATTTTATTTTTTCTTTCAAAAACTTGATGATAATATTTCCAAAATAGGAAAGTTGAAAATAATCCAAAAGGTAGATTTATAAAGAAGATAAATCTCCATGAGATAAAATCAACAAAAAAGCCACCTACTAGCGGGCCAATTACACTCGAGACTGCCCAAACAGCACTAATATAGCCTTGAATCTTCGCTCTTTCATCATAGGGATATAAGTCACTAATAACAGTCATTGTAAGAGGTAATGCAGCACCTGCTCCTAAACCTTGTATTGCTCTATATAATATTAATTGTTCAATATTTTGAGAGAGGCCACACAAAACAGAGCCAAAAATGAATAAAAGAATGCCAAACATTAATAAATTTTTACGTCCATACAGATCTGAAAGTTTTCCATATATAGGAGTTGTAACTGTCATTGCCAGCATATAAGCCGCAAAAATCCAACTCATTAATTTCACACCAGAAAGTTCGGATGTAATGGTTGGAGTAGCCGTCGTTATGATTGTTCCTTCTATTGCTGATAATGTAACTGCAACTAATAATCCAATTGTTACTAACTTTCGATTCGTTTGTCTCGTCTCCATAAACACCCACTCCTTCCAAATACCTGATTTAAATTTTTGGCTGTTTCGTAAAATTTGTTGCTATTAAATGATTGAGATTTGTAGATTTCCACTCCAGGAGTCTCGCACCCTCCATTCCAATCATTTTCTTAATCAACTTTTTACTCTAACAAAGCCTTCTAAAAACAGCACCCTTTTAAAAAAGAGCATATTTTTTAAATCTAAGCCCTAATTCTTAACATTAGACCATTTACTAAAAATAATAGAAGCCCTTTTGAGCTTCCATTATTTTTCTTATTTCCAATTTTCATGAATGAATTCATCTCTGCCTGACATTGCACGGTCTTCTTTATAATGTTTTGGATTCTTTTTATGATAGTCTTGGTGATACTCCTCCGCCTCATAAAAAGTAGAAGCTGACAAAATTTCTGTTACGATTGGTTTTTTAAAACGACTACTCTTTATTAATTCTTCTTTTGATTCTTCAGCTTCTTTAAGTTGAGAATCATTATGAACAAATACAGCAGCTCGATATTGAGGACCTCTATCTTGGAATTGTCCTTCAGCATCTGTAGGATCAATTTGTGGCCAAAACAATTCTAACAATTTCTTATATGGAAAAAGTTCATCATCAAACGTAATCTGAACAACTTCATAATGTCCAGTTGTGCCTTTTTTAACTTGTTCATATGTAGGATTCTCTACATGTCCTCCCATATAACCTGACACGATTCCTTTTATACCAGGTAGCTCTTCAAAAGGTGTTACCATGCACCAAAAACAACCACCAGCAAATGTAGCTTTTTGTATCACAATAATCCTCCTCATTCGGATAGTTTACATAATATTATTATATAAAACCATTAATTTTTCTTTAATCTTATCTTATCTCTTTTAACCCCTTTTTTAAATATTTTAGCTCAGAATTTATAGAATATTTACCAGCTTTTTATAATTGATGTTTATTTTAAACTTTTTTCTAAATAAATCATTCTAAAAGATTATTCTTTTTAAATTTTCTATTATATGGAAAAGCATTTGATTGTATCGAATATACTTGACTCCTTTGGGAGTAGCGGGAAGGTGCGAATGCACCGAGGAGGCTCACCGCCCGCCCCACGGAAAGCAAGCATCCTGCAGTGTAAATCAACTAAGGTTATACATAAACGGAAATTAACCCTAAATTTCATTATACTTTTCTATTTTCATATAAAAAAACAGGCATAAATGTCACGAAAAATGACAAATATACCTGCTCACATTTCAATTTTATGCACTAAAAGATTTATTTTGCTTGATTATTCTCGTTCCAATAAACATCCATAGTACAAACAATACTAAAATGATCTGTGGAATGATACTCTCAAGAGAAGGATAAATCCCTAATTTTGGTACAGTTGGGAAAATTGTTGACATATGATTTGGAAAATAGCCAATCCCTTGCAAAGCGTTAACACTTTGACCGATAAACTTAAATGTTAAGTAATAGATACATAAGCTTGCAATCGTGAAAAACGGCTTTAATGGGATTAATTTACTTCCTTTTAACAAGAAGAACCCGATAATAAGTAAAATTACGATTCCTCCAGCAAAACCTGTCATCAATTCTTTCACAGTAATTGAAGAGCTCATACCAATATAAAATACAACAGTTTCAGCACCTTCTCTAAAAACTGCAAAAAATGCCAGTAAACTTAACGAAAAGATACCTCCACCTGCAATTGCAGCCTGTGCTTTATCTTTCATCATTTTACCATAATCCTGTTGTCTAGATTGTTTATGTAACCATAGGCCAACAGTCAACATGAAAACGACAGCGATTAAGCCAGATATACCTTCTATTAATTTATTACTTATTCCTGCTGAAATTTTCGATAGTAAAAACTGAAAAAGTAATCCAGCTACTAAACTTGCAAGTACTCCAAATGCGCCACCAACAAATATCCACTTTCGTGCAGATTCTTGTTTTCCTTTTGTAAGAAGTGCTAGTAAAGCTGATATAATGATCAACGCCTCTAACCCTTCGCGAAATACAATGGTTCCTGCATCAAACATCGAATAAGAAGATTTCTTTGTAGCTGAATTTAAATTCGTTTGGATCTTCTTTATTGTTTTTAATGTCTTTTCTGAATTAGGATGATCTGATATTTGTGTTAATGCGATAGTCGTATCATTTTCAATTTGTTTATATAATTCCATTGAATTTGATTGTACGATTACTTCGACATATGGCCAATCTTTAACAAAATTAGAAAATGAATCTTGAGCTTTTTTTACTTCGTTTGCTTTTAAGTGATTTATTGTTTGATCTATTAATCCAATCGCCTTTTCGATACTAACCTCTTTTGAAGAATCTGTACTTGGATTATTAAATACATTTAATAACTCAGTAAAAGAATTATTTACTTTATTACTATTTGGACTTTCTGAATACAAAGCAGACCGAGAAGTAATCATGTTTGATTCAATTGCTCCATAATAACCACTATTTGCTTTTCGTATATCGTTCTCAACTTTAAACCATTCAATTTCAAATAATTTATACTCAATTTTTGCCTCTGGCCATTTAGACTCTTTTGAAAATGAAATGATCTGATCAAGATGAGATTTTAATTTAGTAAGATTGATCTGTGATAAACTCTTTTTTTCACTTGTATTATTTATCCATTTTTCTGTTTCAATAGCGATATTACGAATATCCTCTGTTACTGCTTTTGTATCATTTTGATCAATATCATTTAAGGACTGCGCGACAAGTTCTTTTAATTTAGTCGTTTTCTCCTCGTTTTTAATCAAATCTTGGATAGACAATAAATCTGTCTTAACTTTTTCTTTTTCACCTTTTTTCACTTCAGTTAATGAATTTCCAATGTGAGAAAGTACCTGTTCTTGAATATCCGTTTCAGCAAATATTTTATTGTTGGGACTAATAAATAAAATTAATAAGACCAAACTTAAAACTAGAATTGAAAATTTTTTCATACATTTCACCTAAATTAATCCTTCTCCAATAAAACTACCTTCTTTAACTCCTGGAAAACATACAAATACAGCACTACCGTTATGTTCAATATACTCATTTAGTAGATCCATTTTCGCCAATTTATCTTGTAACGGAATAAATTGTTTTTCAAGGTCTCTTTGGAAACTAACGAATAATAAACCAGCATCTAGTTTACCAGTTTGAAGATCTAATCCATCTGTATATGAATATGATCTTCTTAAAATTTTAATTTTCCCATTTCCTTTTGCTAATGCTACGTGTGAATCAGCTGGAATGAGTAATTTGCCATTATCATCTTTTTTCTTAATATCTAATTTAGCAAATTCATCTTTTTCGCCAAGGGGTGCACCAGAACCACGATGACGCCCAAAAGTTTGTTCTTGATCACCTAGTGTACTTCGATCCCATTCTTCAACACGAATACGAATACGTCTTGCCACTAAATACGATCCTCCAGACAACCAAGCTGGGCCATCACCATTTTGAATCCAAATATGGTTATTCATTTCATTTTTATCTTTTGTATCAGGATTTCCAGTTCCGTCTTTGAAACCCATTAAGTTTCTTGGTGTGCTCCCAGTTGGATCTGCATGTGTAGAACGTTGAAATCCATGCTGCATCCACTTTAATGAAACAGTACCTCGTCCAATTCGAATTAAATTTCGTAAGCCATGAAATGCGACTTGTTGATCATTTGCACAAACCTGAACTACAATATCTCCACCATTCCATTCTTCCCTTAAATCATCACCTGGAAAATGTGGTAAATCCTTTAATTGAGAAGGTTTTTTTGATTGAATAGACAATTTTTCAAAAAAGTTAGGTCCAACACCAAATGTAAATGATAGTTTCATAGGTTGTAGACCAACCGCCTCACCAGTGTCAATTGGAGGAGAAGACTGGGGCTCTGAATCTCCCAAATCTTTCCCTTTAGACATTAACGAAGCTGCCTCAGTCCATTTTTTAAATAAATTTCTTACTTCTGCTTTTGAAGAAGTCTCTAGATTAAAAGATGCTAAATACATAAAATCTTGTGCTGGAGTAATGATACCTTGTTGATACTCCCCGTAAAAAGGCAGAATTTCACTTGCATCAGCTTTACTCGGTGAAAAGAAATTAGATACCTTTTCTGTCGCAGCTTCGATACCAGTTGCACCGATTAATAAACCTGCTCCACCAACACCAATCAGTTTTAATGCATCACGTCTAGAAACTTTATTCTTCTCTAAGTTTGTCATATTATTTAACTCCTAAAGTTGATCCTACTTGAGAAATAGGTTCAGCTAATGCGTCTACTTGCTTAGCTAATTTTTTTACTTCATCTTCTTTTAACGTAGTGTAATCAGCGTATTGATCTCCTTTTTTATACGTATTTAATGTTGTCATTAATTCGTTAAAACGAGTTTCAATTGTTGTTGCTAAATCAGCATCTTTTTCTTTTAATTTTGATGATACTAATTCGATAATTTTTTCTGAACCTTCAACATTCGCAGCAAAATCTGCTAAATCAGTATGTGAATATCGCTCTTCTTCACCTGTTACTTTCGAAGATGATACTTCATTTAATAATTCAACTGGGCCAGTAACGAATAATACTGGATCGATTTCAACTGTTTCTACTTTAGCTCGCAAATAGTTTGCATCTTTCATTAATTGTTCAGTGTATTTTTCAAGTCCTTTTGTCGTATTATCAACCCAAAGTACTTGTTCAATATAATGGAATCCAGTCCACTCAGCTGCTGGAACATCCCCTTCACGCGCATCAAGTTTTGGATCTAAATCACCAAATGATTCTGCAACTGGCTCAATTCTTTCATAATAAGAACGACTAATTGGATATAATCTTTTTGCTTCAGCCATATTTCCTGCATTAATAGCATCGACAAATTTTTGTGTATTTGAAACGAATTCCTCTGTTTGAGAAACAACAAAGTCTCTATAACTAGTAATCTCAGTATCTAGATTTACACTTTTATCTACTTTGACATCATTTTTTACATTGCTTGCTTCCTCAGTTTTTTGAGTACATCCCGCCATCATTAAACTTGTAGCTATAGAAAGTGCGATTAAAGTTGTTTGTTTTTTCATGGTAATTCCTCCAAATTGAATCTATTTATATTATGTATTGGTAGTGATAACTATTATCATCTAACATCATACAATAATTGATAATAATTTTCAATTAAAAAATAGATAAAAAAAGTGACAGCATAAAGATCTGCTGTCGCTTTTTTAGTTAATATTAAATAAATTTGAAAGATATGCGTTAACAAATACATTATTTCGATCTACTATATTTCTTAGTTCAAGAAAGTCTTTAAGAAAAGGATATTTTTGATGAAATGTTTCAATTGTCATTGTATGCATTTTCCCCCAGTGGGGTCGACCGTTATAACTTTGTAGAATTTCTTCTATTCGATTAAAATATTCTTGATGCGGCATTCCTTTATACATATGAACAGCTATATAAGCTGAATCTCGCAAAGTTGCAGGACTAATTAAAAAATCATCAGCTTTTACAAAACGACATTCAATTGGAAAATGAACATTAAATTTTTTACGCATAATTTCCTCTTGTATTTCGGAAGTTGCATCACTCATACATTCAGAAGGAATACTATATTCCATTTCATTAAATTTAACATTTCTAACAGTCGAAAATAGTTCATGACTTGGACCAAGCATTTTTGAATTTGGTACACTACTTCCACTTATTTTACTAATTTGTTGACTACTTTTAGGAAAGTTTCTACTAAACTCACTTAATAGCCAAAAAGCTTTATTTTCTAAAGCCGCCACTTTCCATTTTTCAAACTTAAATGAATTATTTTTAGCGCGGGTCTCATTCATAAATTTCACCTGTACATTTTTTGAATAAGGAAATAGATAAAATTCAAAATGTTCATTATCATTCTTAAATTCATTTAGTTGTTGATATAAATCAACCGTTTCCATTTTTCTACTTTCATATCGATACGTTAATGCAGGTTTGATTCTTATTTTTAGTTTAACTACAATCCCTAATAATCCTAAAGAAACACCTAATGCCCTAAATATGTCAGTATGCCTTGTTTTGGAACAAACTAAAACTTCGCCATTCGGTAAAACGACAGTCATTTCTTCAATTTGCGTTGCTAAGATTCCATGCTGTGTTCCAGTACCATGAGTTCCAGTTAAAAAAGCTCCTGCTACGGATTGCACATTAATATCACCTAGGTTTTCCTGAGAAAAGCCAGCTTGGTACAGTTCTTTTCCAAGAAATTCTAATTTAGTCCCAGCCCAAATTTCTGCAATATTTTCTTTTGTATTGATTGAAATAATTCCTTGTAAACGATCAAGAGAAACTAAAAAATCTTGCGTAGAGATGAGTGGAGTAAATGAGTGACACGATCCTACGACTCTTATTTTCTTTTTTTCTATATTCGCTTTTTTTACAATTGAGATCACTTCTTCGATAGATGAAGGATAAAACACCTGTTTTGGATTAAATTTCACACTTCCAGACCAGTTTTTCCATAATGTATTTCTCATAAGAAACACCTCTTATCTCCACGATAAGTTGGAAATTTATCAATCACCTTATTTTGACTAATCACATAGAGATCAGAAAATCGTTCTGCAATTTCACCGGCTTTACTCGGTCTAAATAATACTGCATCACCTATTTTCATTTCTTTTTTCCCTGAATAATATATTGGAGTTTGTACTTCACCAGCACCTTCTAATGGCAGTAAAGTACAATTTTCCGGAGAATATGGTGTTGGAAGTTTTTCTTTACCAACTGCTCCAGATGCGATAAAACCTCCACTAGTTAACGTAAATATTTTCTTTGCTGGCTTTCTTATAATGGGTAGAGCAAAACCTATCGCTGGTTTATATTGAAAGTTTCTATAATCATCAAATAATGTTGGTGAGTAAAATCCAGAACCTACCGTAACTTCAGTAACAACCTTTTCCCTTGTAGTTGTATGAAGACTTCCTGTACCACCGCCATTTACTAACTCAAGCTCAAATCCCTCTTTTTCAATATACTTAACAATGTCTCTTCTTCTTATAGCAATCTCTTTTGTTGACTGCTTTTTTAAATATTGAATTACTCGATTTTTAATAAAATGATTAGTTAAATTATCACCAACACCTGCAATTTGTGCTTCATAACCCATTATCCCTACTAATTTCACGTTCAAAGATTGTAAAATATAAGTAAGCAAAGGAACTAAATCCTTCGTTTCTCTTATAGGAGATCTACGTACACCAAAATGAAACCCCATGTAAGAAGAACTCATATCGATATCAAGACAAAGTGGTATACTAACCTCGTTCTTTGCGCCAATCTCTTCTATAATATTAATCTGTTCAATTTGATCGACCATTAAGATAATTTTTTTACCTTTTTTAATTTGCCTAACTAGCTTATTTATCCCTTCTATATCAACAGTTGGGTAACCAATTAATAAATTATCAAAACCTAGTTCAGCTAAGTAATCCGCTTCATGTGGGTTATAGCACATTAACCCTTCAAAACATTCATTCTGTTCTAAAATGTATTTTAATACTTGGACACATCTTATCGACTTAGTTGCTATGCGAATTTTTTTTCCATTTGCGCACTTCGCTATATCATTTACATTTTGTTCAAAAGCATCCCAATCTAAAAAGGCACATGGCATGGACATATTATGAAAAACTGACCGCTCGACCATTTATTCACCTATCCCGTAGCATTTTTATTATAATTTATGCAATAAATCTTTTGAAAAGAATAAAAGAATACATAGAATTTCTCTATGTATTCTTTAATAGTCGATGAAACCTCTTAATGTTTGAATTGTTAATGGACATTGTAATCTAGCAGAGTAACTTGATTGAAATGTCGATGTTCCTTCTTGAGTAAGCCCGTACCATAAAATTTCATCATCAATCATGAAACATGGCTGAACGTGATCCTTCTTAATAAACTTCCAATTTTTCTGATTTTCATAATCGGACTCGCTAATCAATACGATTGGACATTGAATCGTATTGATTATCTTTCTTATTTCACTGGACATATCAGATAACTTTGGCATGCAGACAATTAGTCTTTTTTTTACATTTGTTAAATCATTTATAAAATCCTGATGAAAATCACTTGATTCATTTTTATAAAAATGTAATCTTTTTGAAATATTTTTTGATAAAACTTTACTAAAATCTCCTAGTGTAATGTCGTATTTTTGATCAATTTGATATTGTACTAGTTTATGAAATGTGTTTTTTTTATTCGTATTACGCTTTACAAAATTAGTATCTGCAATATGAATAAATTTCCCCTTAGCTCGGGTTAACGCTACATTTATTAATCGCTCACTATTTCGATCGGTTAGAAGTAAACCAGGTGATGCTTGAGGTTTTGTGTCGACTGAATCAAAAATGATTACATCACATTCTGAACCTTGAAATCGATGAACAGTAGCAATTTGTATTGGCAAATGTCTATATTTAGTTTTACCTATGATTTCTTTTTGCAAGATAGAAAGTAGTTTTGCCTGCGCTCGATAAGGGGTTACAATACCGATTGATTCGATACCATCAACGATACTAGTTAACAAACACTGAATAGCGATAATAGCATTTCCTAAGTTATATCTAGAGTTTGTAATCGAATCTTTCATCGCAAATGTATTCATGAATTGAGAGTTTATTAAATTATTCGCTTCCATAGCAAAAGGTCTATGTTTCGAAATCACATCCCTTTTCTTAACTGAAGGATGATCTTCGACTAATGAATGATAAATTTCTTTATTTGTAAAACCAGAGATTGAAGGATGCATTCGTCTTTGCTTATTAAGTAAAACCAAATTCGCTAACGATTCACCATTTTCGATTTTTTGGACCATTCCTGTGTGATGAAATAAATCTTCTTGTAGCCATTTTTTAACGTAATTATTTTGATAACAAGAAGCAATTGGTGGTAATTGTTTAAAGTCTCCACAAACAACAATTCGTTTTCCTAATGTTGAAGCAAAAGCAATTTGTGGCGTATAAGCCATACTAATTTCATCTACAATGACTAAATCAAACTGGCGAAGGTAAATTAGTGGATCAATTGAACATTTGGATAAAGTAGTTCCGACAACTTTTGCTTCATCTATTAGTTCCTTTTCTTTTTCACGAACTTCACTACGAATTTTATTCAGTTTGCTTTGTATTTTACTTAACTCACTTAAATCTCGTTTAGAAGCAATTCCTCTTTTTACACGATTAAGCATTGAGTGTTTTCGATCGTCCAAATTCTCTAAGTCATTTTGGACGGAATAATTATCGCTTTCAACAAGTTTCGAAGAAAGAACATCCTCATGTTGAAGTAATACTTCATCTTTCGTGTATCCGTATCGAACGATTTCTCCACTTTTCCATTTCTCTTTCTCCTCAAGCTGAGAAACGACATTCTTCATTAATACATCAACTGCAGCATTTGAATGTGCAATTACTAGTACAGTTTTATTTTTTTCGTAATGTTTTAAAATTAAATTTGTAAGGTTATAGGATTTCCCTGTGCCAGGTGGTCCCCAAATATAAGTCGTTGCGTTATAAAAAGAACGATAGATTAGTTCATTTTTTTGTGATGTACCCTTTTTCATTTTTTCAAGGTGATTTACTTTCGAATTCGTATTCATCAACTTCATTATTCTCGTTTGTTTCATACGATAATCTTTTATTTCTTCAAGTCTTTCGCTTAATTGATCTAGTAATTCCCAAGGTTCACTAAAAAGCTCAGCAAAAGGAATATTACTTTTTATACTATCATTTATTTTAATTTCGATTTGGGAACCTTTAGTTGAAAGGATTTCGCCCTGATATTCTTGATTTTCAATTTTTATCCGCACTGGCGTCCCATCAGGAACAAATAATTCTGTATAAACTTTAAATAATACAACAGTACTTTGACCAATCTCATACAAGGGTGTACCTTTCGAAAGATAATATCCCCTTCCTCCATGAAATTTAAGATAATTCCTTTCTGCCTCTAAAGCCATTTGCCATTCATTAATTAATTTCTCAACTTCACTTATTTGATTAATCATTTATTTTTTCACCTTTAAGTTTTCTTAACTAATTTATGTCTCTTCTTTTTTCGTAATTTAATAATCATACACTACTTCAAATGAAAATTTAAACTTATGTGCTGTATGAAATGATTATTTAACAGTTTTCAAATAAATAAGTTTTTAAAATATTCTTTCGATTATTTTTATTGTATGATGAGATTACTCATAATTTAAAAGGTAGGTAATGCACATGAAAGCTATTCAATTAAATGAGCAAACGAGGGAATTATTTATTGGAGACTTTTTGACACCTATTATCGGGGAAGATGAATTACTTGTAAAAGTTCACGCGACTGCTATTAATAGAGCAGATATCCTTCAAAAACGAGGGAAATATCCTGTCCCAAATGGTGCATCGCCTATTTTAGGTTTAGAAATGTCAGGTACAATTGAAAAAATAGGGAAAAACGTTACGAAATGGCAGGTTGGTGACCGTGTCTGTGGACTACTACCAGGGGGTGGCTATGCAGAATATGTTTCAATTCCATCCAGTTTAGCCATTCCAATCCCTTCAAATCTAAATTTTGAAGAAGCAGCTGCCATTCCAGAAGTATTTTTAACTGCTTACTTAAATTTATTTGAACTTGGACAATTAAAAGAAAATGAAACAGTTCTTATCCATGCTGGTGCTAGTGGAGTAGGTACAGCCGCAATACAACTTGTGAAAGAATTTGGCTCTTTTTCAATAATCACAGCAGGTAGTGAGGAAAAATTAAATTCTTGTTTAGATTTAGGAGCACAACATGCAATAAATTATAAAAATAATGATTTTCAAGTGGAAGTCGAAAAACTAACAAATGGTAAAGGAGTAGATGTCATATTAGATTTCGTAGGTGCACCTTATTTTCATCAAAATCTTCAATCATTAAATGTAAATGGTAGACTCATTTTAATTGGAACGATGGGTGGAGTTAAAATAGATGAGTTAAATTTATTACCACTTTTAATGAAAAGGATCTCGATCATAGGAAGTACTTTACGTTCTCAAACACTTCAACAAAAAGTCCACCTTACAAATCAATTCAAAGAACATGTACTACCACTTTTTGAAAAAACAAACATAAAACCTGTTATTGATACCATTTTTAGCTGGGATGAAGTGAATGAAGCGCATAAACGAATGGAAAATAATAAAAACATTGGTAAGATTGTTTTAAGAATAAACTAATTTTTCAAGAATAATGGGGGAAATCATGGTTTTACTCGGCTCAATTATTAACGCAATTGCAATTATTTTTGGATCCTTACTAGGGTTATTTATTAAAAGAATTCCAGAACGAATGAAAAACTTAGTAACTCAATCAATTTCACTTGTCATTATCGTAATTGGTTTTACTTTGGCAATGAAATCCCATCAAATATTAATTGTTGTATTTAGCTTAGCTTTAGGGGCAGTTGTTGGTGAGTGGTTAGATATTGAAAGTAGATTAGACAAACTTGGTCTGTTTATTGAGAGCAAAGTCAAATCAAAAAATGAAGGTTCAATTTCAAAAGGTTTTGTTACGTCTACTCTTCTGTTTTGTGTAGGTGCGATGGCAATTTTGGGAGCACTGGATAGTGGCTTACGTCATAATCATGAAATACTCTATACAAAATCAATGATGGATGGATTTCTATCAATTATTTTAACATCAACACTAGGGATTGGAGTGATATTTTCAGCTATTCCAGTCCTACTTTATCAAGGATTTATTGCGATTTTCGCATCCTTTGTTCCTAATTTAGTTAATCAACACTTGTTAAACGCTATTATTGCAGAGATTTCTGGTACTGGTGGAATTTTATTAATCGCACTAGGATTAAATTCTCTTGGACTAGTAAAAATTAAAATTGGAAATATGTTACCATCTATCTTTTTTGCACTTCTATTTGTATGTATCATCCAATCTATTTAAAAAAAACCCTTCTTAACGAAGGGTTTTTTTAGATTATTTTATTACTTTTACCATATGTTCCTCATCATAAAAAACACTATCAACACATATTGCTCTTTTTTCTGTACCGAAACTCTCGAAGCCTACTGACTCATACAGCTTTCTTGCAGCTAGATTAGTGGAAATTACAGCTAATTCAACTTGAAGGATTTCATCAATTAAGATACCTTGTTCAATTGCAGTATTAAGTATTTTTTTCCCTAATCCTTTCCCTCTACGACTTGGAGTAACATACATCCCCCATATAGCTCCCTTATGCTTCATCTTTTCAGATCGCTTTTGAAAAAATCCAACAACCCCTACAAGCGTTTCATTTTCAAATGCACCAATAATGAAGTTATTGAAGGTTTTAGGGAAATTATGTAAGTGTTCCTCGAATGACTTTTTAGTATACTCTACTAAACTCTCACCAAAAGCTTCTGGGGATAATTGTAATCCCTCACTCCTCAAACGAATAAATTCTGGTAAATCTTTACTAGTTAATTTTTTTATTTCCAACATAATCACTCCTTTTTAATAAGGAATTTCACCTTTAAAGATCGGAATAAGTAGAAGAATGATTGCTAATAAAAGTACTGCCCAAAAAGAATATCCTTTTATTCTCTTCTTTAATGACTCAGAATTCTTCCAAATTAGTAATCTAATAAATGTTCCAGTTACATAAATTAAATATGAAACACTGAACCAAATCACACTAGTATTCCCAATAAACGAAATTCCATTTAATTCATATACATTTCTTAGAATCGTTTGTGTAGCGAGCATTCCTATAAGAAATGCCATAAAAATTTCACTAATAGTCCAATAATCAATTTTAAATCGTTCCATAAAAAAACCTAACCTTTCCAGTCTCATCTATTATTAATAATATAACATATTATTCAGAAATTTTAGGATATTAATTTTACTTGTCTGAATCATTTCCCTTCCATCTTTTAGCTCGTATAACGCAGATTTTATTAAAAATATGTTTGTAATAGAAATCATAATCAATTTAAAACTGTGCACAAAATTGAAAAAAGCGTTCTCCCGATTAAGGAAACGCCTTTAGATCCTATTATTCGAAGTAATATCTACTTGATGCTCTGTTTGTTTTTCTTTAGAAATTTATTATATTTTGTAATCCTTTAACACTTCTTTCACATAACTAATAAAACTTTTAGAAGCTCCCCAATCAAACTTCCAGAACAAGCTTTCCGATGTTCCGCCAGCTATTGCTTTTATTTTCGTTTCACCTGACATATTGTCACATATAAGAGTTAATGTGGCACGATTGCTAACTCTAACAAAATACTTTTCAATTACTGTAATCGTAATCTCCTTATTATTCTCTAAAATATATCTCTTTAGAATGCAATATTTCATTCACAAAGTCAGCTGTTTCAATCAAACGTTGTACTTCAACAGGAGATAATCGAACTTTCCATCCATCCACCTGCTTACTTCCATTTTCTAAGCTTTGTTTCCAATTAAGCATTTTCCACCTCTTCTTTTCTACACCTAAAACTATTAATTGTATTATATAAGATTTTAGGTAACAATCGATCCTCCATTCACAAAAATAATCTGCCCCGATATGTATGAAGAATCTTCTGATGCTAGCATCACGTAAGCGGGAGCCAATTCAAAAGGCTGCCCCGGACGCTTCAATGGCACTTCTGTTCCAAATGTAGTTACTTCTTCTGCCGTAAATGCAGAAGGGATTAATGGTGTCCAGGTCGGACCTGGTGCTACAGCGTTAACCCGAATGCCTTGATCAGCAAGTGATAGTGATAAAGAACGGGTAAATGAAACAATTGCTCCTTTGGAGGCAGTATAATCAATCATAAAACTCATGCCTGAAAAGGCTGTATCTGAGGTTGTATTAATAATAGAACTTCCTTCACGAAGATGTGGTAAAGCGGCTTTGGTCATATCAAAAAATGAAATTATATTTGTTTGGAACGTATTCATCAATTGCTCTCTTGTAATATCCATAATGCTTTTTTGATGAAACTGCACGCCGTGATTGTTCACTAAAATATCTAATTGACCATACGTTTTTATCGTTGTAGCGACTACGGAATAACAATTTTCCTCAAGTCGTAAATCTCCTGCGATGGTAATACATTGACGGCCAAGACTGTTAATGATCTCTTTTGTTTCGGCTGCATCTTGGTGTTCATCAAGATACGCGATTACCAGATCAGCACCCTCTTTGGCAAAAGCTATTGCGACAGCCCGTCCAATTCCACTATCCCCACCTGTAATAATTGCCACTTTATTTTTCAGCTTTCCTCTACCGATATAAGTAGGATTTTGTGATAAAGGACGAGGGTTCATCATATACTCATAGCCTGGATGTCGATTTTGATGCTGTGGTGGAAAGACAACAGGCACATTCCTGCAATGCTGCTTCCAACCTATATAAGGATACTTGTAATATGTCATCGTTTCTCTTCTCCTCTCTAACTCAAGCTCATATCACAATTTATTCGATTTGATATAAAAAATGTCTTTTGAGAGTTGTAATTAAGCTTGAAAACGAAGGTTGCTCAGTCGATAACACTATACTTTGAAAAATAGTTTAAAAACAAAAAACCAGTCGTATAAACAACTGGTCTTACTAAATCTAGATTAACAAATTGAACGTATAGTTCGCTATTAGCCCAGAAACGGAATAACTGTATGTGAAATTAAATTTCGATCGCGATAAGTTTGAGTTATCACATCACTTTTTGTACTTAAAATTCCATTTTGTAAAATGACAGGTTTAAAGCCTCTTTCACTAGCCCCATTATATGTAAAGAGAACACAATGTTCCGCTGCAAAGCCGGCTATAATGACTAAATCAATACCATTGCTCTGTAAAATCTGCTCTAATTCTGTATTCCAAAATGCATTTGAATGCTCTTTTGTTATACAAATATCCTCTTTCTCAACTTTGATTTCTGGAATAATCGACAGTAATTCAGCGTCCATTTCGCTTGATCCTTCAACATCCTGAATATGTATAACAAAGTTATTTTTTGAACGCATTAAGTCAGCGACATAGTTAATGTATTCACATGCTCCTTCAACATTCGGTACTTCTGTTTCATTTTGTAAAAATATTTTTTGCATGTCAATGATTAGAAATCCAATTTTCAATTAGATAACCTCCGATTTTTATAGTTTAAATGGCTATTTTCTATTATTTAAAAACAGCTACCATATACAATATATTCCATTCCAACGAAAGAAAACCTCTTACTATTTATAATTCTATTAATCTAAGCGGCCAATTTATCTGTTTATCATGTCATTTGTTATTGTCCCAATTGAATGTTATATTGATTTATTAAATCCTTTAAAGCAGGTCTTTCGTTCCCTTCTCTGCCAATAACATGAGTTGCAGTTACTAATGAGTTCAATACAGCTTCTTCAGTAGCTTCCCCAATCGCTCTGAAAGCCAAATCTATCTCCTCCTCATGAATCATTGGAACCGATATACAATGTGTCGTTTTTTCATGTGGAATTTTTGTAGCTGTTGAAAAGCCTATTACCACCTCACCACTACCAGTCGTAATAATAGAACCTGTACGTGATAAGCCTGTTATCGTTCGTTTTATAATTCGGTTTAGTTGTCTTTCTGATACAGGGAGATCTGTACCAACAATTATGATAATGGAACCTTTATCCTGTTCCTCTCGTGTCTGTAAGATAGCGTCTCTCAATTCTTGTCCGACAGCTTGTCCGTTCACTTTTAAATCACTCAAAATTCCAAAGTTAGATAATACTAAAACTCCCATCGTATATATGCCATGTTCCATTTTCATTAGTCTGGAAGACGTTCCAATACCACCTTTTAACGAATAACAAAGCATCCCAGTGCCTGCTCCGACAGTGCCTTCTTCAACGATCGTCGATGTATTGTCTAATGCCTGAAAAACATGCTCTTTCGTGATAAATCTCGCTCGAACATCATTTAAAAACATGTCATTACATTCGCATACTACTGGATTAACTGTGCCAGTCGACCATCCAATTTCCGGATTGTGACCTAGCATGTATTCAATTAATGCATCTGCAGCAGTTCCTATGCTTAAAGTATTTGTTAAAATAATTGGTGTTTCCAATGTACCCAGTTCGTTGATTTGTATTGTCCCCATAGACTTGCCAAATCCATTAATAATATGGCTTGAAGCGATTAGCTTTTCCTTAAATAGATTGCCTTGATGAGGTAAAATAGCTGTGACTCCTGTTTGTTTTTCATTATCACTTAGCGTTACATGACCAACAGTTACACCATTAACATCAGTAATTGAATTAGTTTTACCAGTTTCTAAATTTCCTATTTTCACACCATAATCTCGTATTCTTTTTTGATTTGACATATGAAGTCCTCCATTTATTCATTCAACTAGGTTTGAATTAGAATTAAAATGAGTCAACTATACCAAACCGGTTCAACTCATAACTATTAATAGTTCAATATACTAATACAACAATCCTGCCAAATCCATAAAAAATAGAGTTACCGAAGCAACTCATGATAAAAACCATACGTAAAAGTATTTATATTTATTTACCTTTAATTTTATAAAATAAGAAAAGTCGTTTCATCATTTTCAAACTACATTTTAATAGATATTAACTTCAATTCGGTCATTTCTTGAATCGCATATTTAATTCCTTCTCGACCATATCCACTTTCTTTTACTCCACCATAAGGCATTAAATCTACGCGGAATGTTGGGACATCATTGACAAGAACCCCACCTACATGCAATTTCTTTGTTGCGTAAAGTGCATTTTTTAAGTTTTCAGTATAAATACCTGCTTGCAAACCATATCGGCTATTATTTACTTCATTAATTGCATCATCTAGGTTTTGGAATGAGTTGACGGTTACAACAGGTCCGAAGATTTCCTTACAAGAAACCTCACATGAATTACTTACATTCGCTAATATAGTTGGAGCATATATTTGATCTTTAATTATATTTCCACCTGTAATTAATTCAGAGCCTTCATTTATGGAATTTTTAACCCATTGATCAATTCTCATTACATCTTTACTTGATATTAAAGCACTAATATCAGTTTCTGTATCAAGAGGAGAACCAATTTTTAGGTTTTCAGTAGCTTCCTTCATTTGAGCTAGAAAATCGTTTAGCAAAGAATCATGAACAAATATTCTTTGTAATGAGATGCATACCTGGCCATTATAAACGAATGAACCCCATAAACATCGATTAATTAACTCTTTAGTAAGTTGAACACCTTCATCAATGATTAAGGCAGAATTTGATCCTAATTCAAGAGTTACTTTCTTAAGACCAGCTTTACTTTTAAGTGAAATCCCTACTTCTGGACTTCCAGTAAAGGTTATAGCTTGAACATCAGGATGTGAAACGAGTGCATCCCCAATTTCTGAACCTTTACCTGTAATTAAATTAAACGCCCCTTTTGGTAAGTCCGTTTTATCGATCATTTCAGCTAAAGCAATTGCCGATAATGGCGTTTGGCTTGCAGGTTTTAATACAATTGTATTTCCTGCCGCAATAGCAGGACCTACTTTATGAGCAACTAGATTAAAAGGAAAGTTAAATGGTGTGATTGCACCAACTACACCGATTGGTTCACGAACAGTATATGTTACCCTTCCTTCACCTCCGACAACAGCATCTAAAGGGATTGTTTCTCCGTAAATGCGTTTTGCTTCCTCAGAAGCAATTTTGTACGTTGCGATTGTACGATCAATCTCACCAAATGCAACCTTTAAAGGTTTAGAAGCCTCTAATGCTAAAATTTCCGCTAACCGGTTTCGATTTTCTTTAAATTGGTCAACCAATTGCTCTAATATAACACTGCGTTCATAAGAACTTAATTTTTCCATCTCAATGCTAGCATTTTTAGCCGAATTAATGGCATTTTCTAAATTTTCTCTAGTCGCTTGGGGAATTTCAGCAATTTTCTCATTTGAATGTGGTGCAAAAAGATCAACATAAGTTGAACCTTCAATCCAATTTCCATTAATATATAGTTTTTTTTTCATTTATTTCACCTCAGTTACAAGCTGACCTACAACTTGTTGTATTGAATCTTTTAAAATAGTAAGACCTTCATCTAGTTCTTCATCTAACATATTGATTGGCGTTAAAAAGCGTAACACATTACTATGCACTCCTGCACTTAATATGATTAAGCCATTTTCATAACATTTTTTAGTAAGCGCAGCTACAAATTCTTTTGCAGGTTGTTCAGTAGAAGGATTAATAAATTCGATTCCAACCATCGCTCCTAGACCCCTTACATCATAAATGATTGGATAAACTAATTTTAACTCTTCAAAAAAATTCTTTATTTTATTTCCGATAAGTTGTGCACGCTTCCAAAGCTCTTCACTTTGAATTTTATTTATTACCTCCAAAGCAGCTACACATCCTAATGGACTTCCACCATAAGTTCCGCCAATTTCTCCAGGTGAGGGTGCATCCATTACTTCCGCTCGACCGGTTACTGCACTAATTGGAACACCGGCAGCTATCGATTTTGACAAAGTAATTAGATCGGGCTCAATTTCAAAATAGGTGGATGCAAATAATTCACCAGTTCGGCCAAAACCAGTTTGAATTTCATCAGCAATAAAGATGATTCCATTCTTTTTACAAATTTTGAAAATTTCTTGCACAAATCGTTTAGGTGGAACGATAAAGCCACCTTCACCTTGAACTGGTTCCATAATAACTGCTGCTATTTCTTCTGGAGATACTTCGGTTAATAAAAAATCATTAAATTGATTAATACAAAATGTAATATATTCTTCTTCAGTCAACTCTTTAGGTCGATTAGAAACATATGGAAATTGTGCTTTATATGTAGCTGGTGCAAATGGACCCATTTTGTATTTATAAGGTTTTACTTTACTTGTAAGTGACATTCCTAATAATGTCCGCCCATGAAACCCTCTAGTAAATGAAACGATTCCAGACCGTCCTGTATATTTTCTAGCAATTTTCACAGCATTTTCAACAGCTTCAGCCCCACTATTTAGTAAAATTGTTTTTTTAGGAAACTTTCCAGGAGTAATTTCCGAAAGCTTCTGAGCTAAATCAATATATGGTTTAAACATTCCAACATGAAAACAAGAATGAATTAATAAGTCCGCTTGTGATTTAATCGCTTGTACAACATTGTCAGGAGTATGACCGACATTCAATGTACCGATAGCCCCAGCAAAATCTAAAAATTTATTACCATCGACATCTTCCACAATCGAACCATGTGCTTTCTCAACAAAAACAGGCGTATTATTTCCAACACCATTAGGAACAAATTGATTTCGTAATGCAAGTAATTGTGTCCCTTTTGGACCAGGTACACCAGCTGAAACATTCGTAAATTTACGATTGATGGTCACTTTAAACTCTCCCTTCAAACTAAATCAAACAAACAACCATTTATACTTCATTTAAAATTCATAGCTTCATTCTAATATACTCAAAATTCATTCTTTCAGAATGAATTTTTATCTTCTATAACATGATAAAATGATGAATGACATAAAAGGCTTTTACTTAAACTTTGATGCTAGTAACCATGAAAACTTCAAAATATCCAGATCGAAATTATTGTTTTCACTATTATTCTAAGGAGTCTCATGCATTTCACTTATCATTTTCATAATCAACTATTTTCATTAGATTTTTATTATAAATGCAAATCAAAAAGACTTCCAAAAAGGAAGTCTTTCTGTACTTATCTATCGTACTCATCTAACACTTTCATTAGATTTCTTGAAATAGAAAACCTATTTACAAAGAAGTTCCTTCTAATCAACAACTTAGATTAAATCATTAAAATTTCACGAATATCTTCTTCTGTAAGTGTAGTCGTTGATTTTGAATTTGAATCAATTATTTCATCGATTAGTTCTTTCTTTTTAAGTTGAAGCTCATTCATTTTTTCTTCAATCGTGCCACGAGAGACTAGTTTTATGACTTCAACAATATTTGTCTGTCCAAAACGATGTGCTCGGTCAGCTGCTTGGCTTTCAACAGCAGGATTCCACCAAATATCATAAAGAATTACGGTATTTGCACCCGTTAGATTAAGCCCAACCCCACCTGCTTTTAATGAAATTAGAAATAAATTTCGCTCTCCCTCGTTAAATCGATTACAAATCTCAACACGTTCTTCTGAAGGTGTCTTTCCGTCAAGATAGAAAAATGTGACACCTTGATTAGCTAACTCTCTACCAATAATCTCTAACATTTTTGTAAACTGAGAAAAAATCAAAACTCTTCGATTAGATAATTTTGCTTCTTCAATGATCTGTAGCAATTGTTCGAATTTTGCTGAACTGCCCTTATAATCTTCAATAAATAAGGCTGGGTGACAACAAATTTGTCTTAATCTTGTTAAACCAGCTAGGATTTTTATCCGATTTTTTCCTAATGTAAATTTATCATTTGCTAAATGCTTTAATGTATCATGTTGTAATTTTGCCAAATAGGCCGCATACAATTTCTTTTGTTCCGGTAACAATTCTACCGATTCCATTGTTTCTATTTTTTCTGGAAGCTCTGAAAGAACATCTTCTTTCATTCTTCTTAATAAAAACGGTTTAACTCTTCGTGCGATCGTTTTTCTAGTTAGATTACTGTATTCTTTCAACCCCTGGAATAATTCAGGAAAGACAATATGATAAATTGACCATAATTCCTCTAATGAGTTTTCAACTGGAGTACCTGTAAGCGCAAAACGAAAATCTGCTTGAACTTTTTTTACTACTCGTGCAGTTTGAGTGGTCGGATTTTTAAAAGCTTGAGCTTCATCAAAAAATACCGTGTGAAAGGTTTGTTTTTCATACCATTTAATATCATTACGTAATAAAGGATAGGATGTAATAATGACATCGATTTCTGATAAATCTCTTTGTAAATTTCCTCTTTCAGTTGCATTACCATCAATGACAATAGCTTGAATATCCGGAGCAAACTTTAGTATTTCATTTGACCAGTTATAAGTTAAGGATGAAGGACAAACAATAAGTACCGATAACTTTTGTTGACGAATAGTTGGGATGACAGATTGAATATACGTAATACTTTGCAATGTTTTACCTAATCCCATATCATCTGCTAAAATTCCTCCGAAACCATATTTAGTTAATGTTTTCATCCATTTGTATCCGTGTTTTTGATACTCTCTTAAGATTGAATCTAAATGGTTCGGAATATCGATTTCAAAATCATTTGGATTATTTATACTATCAATAAATTGGCGGAAGGAATTCTCAATTTCGAATATACTAGATTCATCATAAGAATCTAGTAGTTGTATACCTCTAATAATCGGTACATTAAACTCATTTTCAAGGTCTATATCTTGAACTGGCGCTGCGTTTAAAAAACGTCTAATTTCTTCAGACTCTCTTTTTTCTAATGAAAAAAGCGTACCATTTCGTAAACGATAATATTTCCTTTTTTCTTTAATAGCTAATAAAATTTCTTTTATTTGTTTTTCAGGTATACCATCCATTTCAAACTTGAATTCCAGCCAATTTGTACGTTCTTTCTTTAATTTCACTCTAATTTTTGGAAATGTATTTTCTCTAAAAATTCGATTTCTAACTGCTGTTGTCGCATGAATTTGTACGATTTTCTCAAGTTTCGGTACGACATTATGTAAAAATTCGTATTCTAGCTCTTCGTTGTGTAAATAATATCCACCCTCAGTTTTAGAAAAAGAACTCTGATCCATTAGTCTTAAAATTTCATTTTCTTTTAATTCATCTCTTATCACTTTAGATGCATTTAAAAGATCGCGTTCATCAAGTGGATTAATCACAATATGTTCGTAGTGAAAATCCAAACCGGCTAATAATCTATTTTTCACTCTGTCCAAGTACAATTTTGCAACTAAAGAAGTTTTCGTAAATTGGTTAGAAAATGCTTCTGACAGATTAACAGTGCCTATTTTTTTTAATTGTGGAATCACACTACTCATAAAAAAATCAATTTGTTCAGCTTGAATGGAAATTTGATCAGTACCAGAATCATGTAAAAGTTTATAAATCTCAATCAGTCGACTGAAATCCTCATGTTTTAGAGAATATAGCTTCCCCTCATATAAGATCTGAGAATATGATTTCAATACTATTAATTCATTCATCCTAGCTACTTTAAGTTGAAAAGTTCTTCGATTTATTCTGTCAAACTCAAAAAGTAATGGAAGTGAATTATTCGAATATTTAATACCTTCATATTCAACTCCATTTGCATGTAAAATTACAAATGGTATTTTTGTTAAAATCTTTAAAAGCTTAGTCCAATAAGATGGCGGAATGATAAATAATTGATCACTTACATTCCAATCAATACTTTCTTGAAATGAGTTGATATACATTTTTTCATCTTCCATAATCTTAATTAGTACCTGGAAAACATTGTCTGTCTCTTTTTGAAAACAGTGAATAGTCGGATCAAACGTAAATGAATTAGTTAGTTTAATTCGCTTTCCCTCTTTAAGTTGATTTAAAAATTCTCTAACATTGCTTATTTTGTGTGATTCAAAATTCAATTCAATCCCACATACATGCTCTTCATTAACTTTTGCGATTACTTTACAATTAAATTCAATCTGTATGATTTCTCGATTTTCAAAGTACATTTGTTCACTACTCGAACGAATCGATGTCCCATTAAATAGTTTTACTACATCATCCGTCAGATCATTATGTATAAAAGAATCCATTATTTCGTTTTTTGTGTCGACCGTTGTTACTGCCACGCGTTTTTGTTCAACTATCGAAATTAGAACGGCAGCGATATGTTGGCAATCTCTTTGGAATGAAACTAATGACGGACAGCTGCATTTAGCATAAAAACCTCCATCACCATCACTATTTACTGTTACTTTAAACTCTTCCAATCCAATGACTTTTGCCATGCAATGATCTGGACCATAGCTTTCAAACTTTACTTTCTTTGCACGATAAAAAGAGTCTCCCCTTTTGAAGGAGACAGTACCGCACATTTCTTTAATGATTTTGTGATTTATTTTTATATCCAATTAATTTATCTCCTTCCAATTCTTATTTTCACTACTATTCTATCTTAATAATAGCTGAAACACATATTTTTATCTTAATCTTAATAAAAAAAGAAGCCAAATAATAGGCTCCTCAGCTTTACATATTTTATTTTTGTTCAACAATTCCATGTCTAAAAGCATAAATTACTGCTTGAGTCCGATCGACAACTTCTAGTTTTGTAAGGATATTACTAACATGTGTTTTTACTGTTTTTAATGAAACAAATAAATCATCTGCTATTTCTTGATTTGATTTACCTTCAGTCATTAAATGTAGTACTTCTTGTTCACGAGCTGTTAAATCATCATGTAGTTCACGTTGTACATTCTTTCTCATTCGATCCATCATTTTCCCTGTTACAACAGGTTCTAGAACAGATCCACCTTTATGAGTTGTACGAATCGCATTAGCAATATCACTTGCTCTTGAAGTTTTTAGCATATAACTTTTTGCACCAGCATCAATCGCTGGATAGACATTTTCATCATCAATAAAACTTGTCACAATGATAATTTTTGCCTCAGGCCATCTAGCGATTATTTGTTTTGTCGCTTCAATTCCATCCATTACTTCCATTACTAAATCCATTAAAACAATATCAGGTCGCGTATTTAAGACTAGATCAATACCTTCTTTTCCATTACTAGCCTGACCAACAACTTCAATGTCTGGTTGAGTACTCAAATATGTAGAAACACCCATTCGTACCATTTCATGGTCATCAACTAAAACTACTTTTATCATTTTTTTGCACCTCTATTCAATTACTGGAACTTTCACTTCAATTTGAGTACCCCTATTTGGAATACTTACAATTTTTGCAGTTCCTCCAATTTCAGAAGAACGCTCACTGATTGATTGAATCCCGTAAGAACCTGTTTTCCGTTTTTCAATATCAAATCCAATACCATCATCTATCATTCGAACTAATACAAAATCTTCAATTTTTCGAATACGTATTTCAAACGTTTTTGCATTTGCATGTCTTAATGTGTTAGATAATACTTCTTGTATGATCCTAAATAAATGATCCTCAACACCTTTTGAGAGTGTAATATCTTCAATTTTCCACTTTAATTGGAGTGCTTGACGATTTGTTAAATCAGCCAGTAGCTTTTCTACTCCCTCTTTTAGACTCTTTCCTTCTAATTGAACAGGTCTTAAATGAAGTAAAAGTGCACGCATTTCTGATTGAGCATTAACTGCCATCTTTTCGATATACTGTAGTTGTTCTTTAAATGAAGTGTCGCCTAATTCATTAATTGCTGAAATCATCATAGATATTGCAAATAGCTGCTGACTAACTGAATCGTGTAATTCACGTGCAAGTCTATGTCTTTCCTTTGTTACTACATCTTCAATCGTTTGCGATTCAATCAGTTTTTTCTCATCAACTAATTTTTGAACTGTCTTTCGTGAATCCTCAATTTGTTTAGAAATTTTTATAAGATTATGTTCTATATCATTATCAATAAATCGAATTGCATTGTTTGTTTCTTTATGAAATGTTCCATTTTCCGCTTTAATCATGCCATTTAATAATGCTTTTTCATTATGTCGTATCGTATTTAATACAGCAGTACTAAATACAATTGAAATAATGATGATTGCAATAAAAATAATTAGTATTAATGAGAAATTACCTAATTTAAAAATTAATAATTTATCAAATAACGTATCATCTATAAAATAATATACGATACTACAAATCAAAATACTTGAAGTGAATGCTGCAAGACAGATTGATAAAAAGATTCCCTTATCTATTTTCATCTGTTTGTCACCTCGATATTTCCAACTGCTAATGAAGTAACAATTTTCAACTTTCTTGTAGCTTCCTTATAATCATTTGTAGTGAATTTACAATTTTTATTTAATCCTTTTATTTCATTCTTTAGAATATTAATTTTTCCAAATAAAGTTGCATGATGGATCGAAATTTCTAAATCATATGGAACATATAAAGTTATATTTCCAATAATGCCATTTAAAACGAGAACAGTCTCACCTTCCGGAATAAATGACTCGGATAAATCAATGACAATATCACCAATTCCAAAATAATAGTCAACATCATCTAATTCAATTCCATCATTTTTCAATCGAACATTTGAGAAGAAACGATTTGAAATTAATGTGCTTGTTTCAAAAACTCCGCTACTCGTTTTCTCTTGAATATTTGGAATAATAACACGTTCATTAAATTTAGAATTTATATAAATTGAATAACCAATATAGATTACAATAAATGCTATAACAGCTAAAATTGATTTAAGTTGAAATACATTACTTATAAATAAAATAATTCCACCATAAAAAGCTATATTAGCGGAAGTTGAAGGATAAACTTTACGTTTTTTCGCTCCATATTGAATTAAATACGCTCCGACCCCTGCTGCAATGATTGCAAATGGATTCAAAAACAAGTCAAATAATAGTCCAATTCCCGCAATAATAAATATTATTCCGATTAATTCATTGCTAGATAATCGTCTAAGACGCTTCATTTCGCTCTCCTCTATTCACTTAACATACTCGTTAATAGCTTCTGAAAGCCTTTTTATTAACTATTCTACTATGTAGTTTATCTATTTTTTAATATATGTTTAACAAACTTAAGTATTGTTTTATCTCAGCCTTAAGACCGAGATTTTAATAAGATTAACAATATTCCATCTTAATTATAGGTTTTTTTCGTAATCTTTGTTGTCAGATCCTAGTTGATTTCCACTCCAGGATGCTTGCTTTCCGTGGGGCGAGCGATGAGCCTCCTGGGCCCACACGATGTGGGTCATGCATGCGTTACGACAGGACGTCGTGGTTTTAGCATGCCTACTTTTTTGACCACCGCGGGGTCTCACCTATCTCGCTACTCCCACAGGAGTCAAGTACCTTACATTTCAATCAACTACTTTTCAATCTTAAAGAAAATACTCTCAAAAGAGTCTCGCACTTTCCGCTCCAATCAACCTCTTTAGTCTAAGCATTAAAAAAACTTTAAAGACTACAAGCTTTTAGAGAAAAGCCAAATAATAATCAAATGAAAAAGAAGAGTATAAATACTCTTCTTTACTTATAAGATTTCGTATTCATCATCTTATGCATTTTCTTCCACTTATCTCTTTCAAGTCTTGCAAGAGATGCGTCTTGCTTTCGTTCTGCATAAGCAAGTTCTCTCATTAATTTGCGATAACTTGTTAGTCTTTGAAGATCTAATTCACCATTTTCAATTGCAAGATTTACTGCACATCCAGGTTCACTGTTATGAGTACAGTCAGTAAATTTACAATTATTAGCTATCTCATCTATATCTGAGAAAGCTGAATTTATATGTTCTTCTCCACTCCAAAGTTGAAGTTCACGCATACCAGGTGTATCAATTACCATTCCACCTGATGGTAAGAAAAATAGTTCACGATGTGTAGTTGTATGCTTACCGCGATCATCACCTTCACGAACGTCTTGCGTTACTTGTTTCGTCTCACCAAGTAATGCATTTAATAATGTTGATTTCCCAACACCTGATGAACCCAATAACGATACTGTTTTACCTTCAGTTACGATATTTTTAACGTCCTCGATACCTTCACCATTTGTACTATTAACAGTAAATATTGGTACACCAAATGCAATTTCCTCAACTTCAGCAATTCTAGCAGATAAATCATCACACAAATCTTTTTTCGTTAAAACAATAATTGGATTTGCTCCACTATCATATGCAACTAACAAATATCGTTCTAATCTTCTAATATTGAAGTCATTATTTAGTGCCATTACTAAAAATACAAAATCAATATTAGCAGCCACTACTTGTTCTTCTACTTTATCTCCAGCAGATTGTCTTGAAAATTGACTAATTCTTGGTAGCACTTTTTGAATAATTGCTTTATTTTCATTCTTCAAGGGTTCAATAACAACCCAATCACCGACTGATGGATAATCACTTTTTACTAAAGCCTGGAATTGAAATTTGCCAGAGACTTCTCCTGTATATTCATTTTCACCATCATGTAATTTATAAATTTGTCTTTGCTCAGAAATTACACGAGCTACAAATGTGGATTGATTTTTTTCTCCGAACGCTTCTTTCCAACCTAATTGTTCTAAATTCATTCATGTCCTCCTGGTTTTGAGGACAATAATGAAGATTTACTTCATTTCTTGTCCCCTTAAATTTACTTTCTTCTGATTAAAATTAATTAACTTTCCCATTATTCATCACTCCGTTTCATATTTAGTACATTCAGTATATCCAAAATTTAGAAAAACGTCCATACGAATTGATTGAATATTAAAACAGAAATACTATATTCGGGTCATTCAACAAATTTCGACAATTAGCAACTTTCACTTTAATTAAATTTTATTAATGTTAGATGACAAAATACAAAAATAGCTTGAAATATTTCAAAAACTTATTATTATTTAGATATAGGTCTTTTAGATTATGGCCATTTTATTAAGTATATTAGACAAGTCTTTAAATACTCTTTCTAGTAGGAAAAATCAGTATTGCTAGACTTGTCTGACAATATAAAAAACTTTACAGAATTAATCTATTTTGTGTTATACTGCTATAGTATTATTTCACCAAGTCTGCATAATAGGATTGAGGGGAAAATGGATCTGTTGAAGTAAAGTTAAATCTTTTTTTAACTTAAATTGTCGAAATTTGTTGAATTTAAATTATTTTTTACACTAAATTGACAGAATAGTATATGAATTTACGACAATAAATATTCAATCAGAAAACTACACAGAATAGCATTAAGAGGGAGGAATTAGAATGAGCGTAGCAACAAAAAACGTATCATCGAATGAGCAACAACAAAAAACGAAACACCCACCAGGTCTTTACTTACTTTTTGCAACAGAGGCTTGGGAGCGCTTTAGTTATTATGGAATGCGTGCACTTTTAGTTCTTTATTTAACAACATCAGTAGTTCAAGGGGGACTTGGATTTAAAGATGCTTGGGCACTACAACTTTATGGATTATTTACTGGATTAGTATATTTCACTCCAATTATTGGTGGTTGGATTACAGATAATTTCCTTGCTAAGCGTACTGCAATTACTCTTGGTGGTATAATAATGGCAGTTGGTAATATCGCATTATTCGGTTTTCATTCTTCTACAGGTTTATACCTTGGCTTAATTTTAATGATTATCGGTAATGGTTTCTTCAAGCCAAACATTTCAACAATTGTTGGTGAACTTTATGAAGGAGATGACCCACGTCGTGATGGTGCATTCACAATCTTCTACATGGGTATCAACTTAGGTGCATTCTTTGCTCCACTTGTTACTGGTTACTTAGCACAAACACTATTTATGTCTAAAAATGCTGCTGGAGATGATTTATTCGGTTACCGTTACGGTTTCTTAGCAGCTGCGATTGGTATGATTATTGGTCAAATTATCTTCAACTTATTAGCATCAAAATATCTTGGTGATTTAGGTACTAAACCTAATGCTAAAGTTGTGAAAGAGGGCAACAGCGCATCAGTTAAGGATATTCCTCTTACTAAAAAAGAAAAACAACGTACTACTGTTATCTTTATCTTAGCTGCATTCGTTGTATTTTTCTGGGCTGGATTTGAACAAGCTGGTTCTTCATTAACACTTTATACTGAACGTTTCTTAGATTTAAAAGTTGGAAGCTTCAATGTACCATCAGCATGGTTCCAATCTGTTAACCCATTATTCATTATGCTTTTCGCTCCAGTTCTTTCTATGATCTGGATTAAAATGGCAAGAAATGGTAAAAACATTAGTGTTCCTGCGAAAATGGCAATGGGTCTTATCCTTTTAGGTATTGGTTTCGCTTTCACAATTATGGCAGTTATGAAAACTGGTTCTGATCCAGATCATATTACTGTAAAAGCAAACATGATTTTCATGATTATGACTTATTTCTTCCATACAATTGCTGAATTAGTACTTTCACCAGTTGGTTTATCAGCAGTATCTCGTTATGCACCAGCTAAACTTGCTTCATTATTAATGGGTGTATGGTTATCATCAAGTTTCATTGCAAACTTAGTTGGTGGTCAATTAGCTGCATTTACAACTACTCTTGGTATGTTACAAGTATTCTTAGTAGTAGGTGGAGCAGCAATCGTTGCAGGTTTAATCTTACTAGCTTTATCACCAAAACTTGCAAGAATGTTAGACTAATTAAAATAAAAAGCACTCGATTCTGTAATGCACCCCAAATGTTAGACACCATCTAACATTTGGAGGTGCATTTTCTTATGACTAAATTTACAATTGATGAAAAATTGAATGCTGTAAAACGCTACTTAGAGGGTAACGAAGGTCATCGCG